>Ga0255758_10000351_pt1:0-32500 | contig 51027 bp, 41 predicted proteins | sample 011ome_24_FD_179958 | JGI IMG/M metagenome (GOLD analysis project Ga0255758, IMG submission 179958) | Coastal salt marsh microbial communities from the Groves Creek Marsh, Skidaway Island, Georgia - 011513CT metaG (version 2) | ecosystem: Environmental > Aquatic > Marine > Intertidal... | reverse complement strand
AGGGGGCCGCCTTCGCCACCGGTATTCCTCAGAATATCTACGCATTTCACCGCTACACTCTGAATTCTACCCCCCTCTATCGTACTCTAGTTTGTCAGTTTGGAATGCAGTTCCCAGGTTAAGCCCGGGGCTTTCACATCCCACTTAACAAACCACCTACGCGCGCTTTACGCCCAGTAATTCCGATTAACGTTCGATCCCTCCGTATTACCGCGGCTGCTGGCACGGAGTTAGCCGGATCTTCTTCTGTAGGTAACGTCATTTCACAGAGGTATTAACCCTGCTAGTTCCTCCCTACTGAAAGTGCTTTACAACCCTAGGGCCTTCTTCACACACGCGGCATGGCTGTGTCAGGGTTTCCCCCATTGCACAATATTCCTGACTGCTGCCTCCCGTAGGAGTCTGGACCGTGTCTCAGTTCCAGTGTGGCTGATCGTCCTCTCAGACCAGCTATGGATCGTCGCCTTGGTGAGCCTTTACCCCACCAACTAGCTAATCCAACGCAGGCTCCTCCAATAGTGAGAGCTTTCAAGAAGAGGCCCTCTTTCCCCCATGGGGCGTATGCGGTATTAATCCGGGTTTCCCCGGGCTATCCCCCGCTACTGGGTAGATTCCTACGCGTTACTCACCCGTCCGCCACTCGTCAGCCGGAGCAAGCTCCGCTGTTACCGTTCGACTTGCATGTCTAAGGCCTGCCGCCAACGTTCAATCTGAGCCATGATCAAACTCTTCAATTTAAATTGAAGTTTTCCTGATTCCCTTGTTACACCCTTTTGAGGCTCCCTCAGTTCACAGTTGCGAATAAAGTTCGCAAATCTTTTGACAGAGCTTTTCTCAAAACTTTCGCTTCGAGATCACTCTGGCTCAGCAACGCAAATTACCTGTATTTAGTAAGTATACTCAATAAATTGTCGGTAACTTGTTGCTGATAACTTTCGCACTCAGCTAACAAGTACCCACACCTATTGCTTGTTTCCTAATTTTTAAAAAACGTTTTTCGAAACCTTAATTGCGAACAATCCCGCGCCAACGCTTTTTATTGATGGCGTGGATGTCTTTAAAGTTTTGTTTCGAAAGGCTCCAGCCCCTTAGCTGGCAACCTAGAACTTCTCGTTCCGACCTTTCGGTCAGGACGCGTATTATACGCGCCGCCGGTTTGTTTACAACCCTTAAAAGGAAAATATTTCCTCTAGTTTTGCGGCTGATTCTAAGCCCGCGCAACCTTCTTTAACCGGACGCGCAGTCTACTAGAATTAAACCCCGGTCGGCAACTCTTATTTCCTACAATATTGATTCATTAACCTTCGCGATATACGGGCCCTGAAGCCACGAAAAAACACCTTGGCGTAGTCTCCAATCAGCCTGCGTGGCGCTAGGTAAAGTCTTTGATCGGGCGCTTGCTTTTTAAAAGCGTCGCGGTCTGTTTCAAGCGGTTAGGGCCGGTTATCGCCAACGGCCCAAAACGCCCGCACAAGTAACGGCTGATGTCGACAGTGCTTAGTGCGGTGATTTAATCCTTCGCAGCGCCAGCAAAACGATAACAATGACAGTATATGCAAGCACTTCCGAGTAGTCGCTCCGGGCCACCCAGAAAACGTGGGCGAGACTCAGCGCTACAGCTGGATAGATCAACCGATGCAGACGACGCCAGTTGCTTCCAAGCCGTCGCACCGACCAAGTGTTAGATGTGACGGCTAAAGCTAGGAGCATTACACCTGCGACAAACCCAACAATGATATACGGCCGGTCTAACAAATCCTGGCCAAGTTGTTGCCACCGCCAATCTAGCAGCAATCCTGCGTAGGCCAGCCAATGCAGCAAACCATAACCAAAAACGCTCACCCCTAATGCTCGGCGCTGCTTAGCCAACCAAACCCAGCCCGTGCGCCGAACTACTGGCGTCACGCCAAGCACGAGGATCAAAAGATACAACGTAATTTTACCGAACTCATCGACAAGCGCCTGGGCCGGATCAGGACCGAGGGCTGTTGGCTCGACATAAAGCGTCGTCAGAACCAAGCTGAGTGGCCAACACAGCGGTAAGGCTAGTACCCACCAGAATTGACGCGACAAGAGAAAGTCTTTCATAGCGTGGTTCCAGACTACGTCAGGGAATTTGACACCACAAATGCAAAGCAATCAGTAGTGTTTTTTTAGATTCATCCCCGCATAAAGGCTTGCAACCTCGTCTCCATAACCATTGAAGGGTAAGGTCGGAATGCGATTCGCCTGAAATACTCCACCCGGAAGTCGCCGCTCTTCGGACTGTCGCCAGCGTGGGTGATCTACTTCTGGATTCACGTTAGCGTAAAAGCCATATTCCCTTGCGTTCGCTAGCTGCCAAGTGGTATTCGGCTGTCGACGGGTGAATTTGATTTTTTTGATCGATTTAATACTCTTAAAACCATATTTCCATGGAACGACCAACCGAGTAGGAGCGCCATTTTGATTTGGCAGCGATTGTCCATAGACCCCTGTTGCCAAAAGCGTTAGCGGGTGCATTGCTTCATCCATTCTCAGCCCTTCAATATAAGGGTAATCAATTGCTGCAAAAAAAGACCTTTGCCCGGGCATTTGTTCTGGCCGGTATACCGTCTCGAAGGCAACGTACTTCGCGCTGCTTAGAGGTTTAAGCCGCTTGATCAGATCTGACAGTTGCACGCCAAGCCATGGAATAACCATAGACCAAGCTTCAACACATCGCAGCCGATAGATTCGTTCTTCTACTGCAAGGCCCTTCAAAAGGTCCTCGAGGGCAAACTTGCCGACCAACTCTGCCTCGCCTTCGATCTCGATTTCCCAAGGAAAGGGCTCGAAATCGTCACTCTCATTGGCCGGGTCATCTTTCCCGGTACCAAATTCGTAAAAGTTGTTGTAACCCGTGACATACTCGTAAGGCGTTAAGGCCTCTTGGGTTGAACGCGGCGACGTCTTGGCTTCTCGATTCAAGGCCTGCATCCAATCAGGTGCGCGATCTGCCTGCTGATCGCGCACTCGACTAATATCCGCCTTAGAGGATAGACAGATCCCTGCGCTGAGCACCCCCGCAGCAAGCACCTGTCTGCGATTGAGATAGTAAGCTTGGTCCGTCACTTGATATTCTGGTAACGATGGTGTCCTTGTCCGCTTCATGCGCCCTCCGCGCTCTACGCTTAACGAACGCGGCCTTTTAATCAGCGCCTAGCGTCGCCCGCTTATTTCTACGCAGTAGACTGCCAATCGGCCCTGAGCCAGCATAAATGAGCCCGATCAGGAGCAGCATACCGGGGGGATATACCGCAACCACGACAAAAAGCAGCACGATAGTGAACATAAACAAAAATGGAACTCGGTCGTTTACATCTAAGTTTTTCGGACTGTAGTAACGAATGTTACTCACCATCAACAATGCCAGCAGCGCCGTTAACATGCCAAACGGTAGACCGAATTCAAGACCGATTTCGCCTTGCTTGTTATCGAACCATACCCACGTAAGCGTCGCTAATGTCCCAGCGGCCGCTGGACTAGCAAGACCGAAAAAAACCTTGTTCTCAGGCGCCGTATTAAATCGGGCCAGCCTAAGCGCAGCACAAGCCATGTACAAAAATGCAACAAACCAACCAATCTTGCCCAAATCATTCAGGGTCCAACTGAACATAAGCACTGCAGGCGCAACACCAAAAGCCACTAAGTCTGACAAGCTATCATACTGAACCCCAAACTCACTTTGGGTATTCGTCAGCCTAGCGATCCGCCCATCCAAAGAATCCAAAAAGCCAGCAATCACAATCGCAATCGCGGCTTGCTCTAGGTCGCCGGTCATACTGGCGATTATCGAATAAAAACCTGAAAACAACGCCCCAGTGGTAATTAGATTAGGGAGCAAATAGATCCCCCTGCGTAGCCCTGCCCGTCTGGGTAAGGGCGTGACGTTTTCAGCCTGGCGCTCTGAACTCGTTTTTACCGATTCATGGACCATGATTGCGCTCCCGCACTGACGAATCCCGATTAGACCTTACTACAGAGCGAGTACTTTCTCACCGCGGCTAAGCCCAGTGACACCAGTTCTAACCACTTCTAGTATTGCCGATTCACTTAATGCCCCAATAAAGGCGTCGAGCTTTTCTGTCGTACCGCTTAACTGAATCGCATAAGTACTCGCGGTGACATCAACGATTTGGCCGCGAAAAATATCTGCAACCCGCTTAACTTCTGCACGCTGTGCCCCTGAGGCCTTTACTTTTAACAGCATCAGTTCTCGCTCGACATGATCACCGTCGGTTAGGTCAGCCAACTTAACAACTTCAATCAGTTTGTTTAATTGTTTGGTGATCTGCTCGACCTCAACATCACTGGCACTGGTCGTCAGAGTTAGTCGTGACAGACTTGTATCTTCCGTTGGTGCAACGGTGAGGGTTTCGATGTTGTAGTTTCGCTGAGCGAACAATCCGACAACTCGCGACAAAGCGCCCGCCTCATTCTCTAAAAGAATTGAGATAATTCTGCGCATCACGTTCGCACCCCCTTTTTCAACCACATATCACGCATCGAACCATTTGGCGCGACATGCATGGGATAGACATGCTCACTGGGATCGACCTCAATATCTACAAACACTAGACGATCTTTATAAGAGAACGCTTCTTTCAGTCCTTCGAACAATGCGTCAGGGCCAGATATTTCTATTCCAACGTGACCATACGCTTCTGCCAACCGTTTAAAGTCGGGTAGCGAATCCATATAACTGTGTGAGTGCCGGCCTTCGTACTGCATATCTTGCCACTGCTTTACCATGCCTAGGGATCGATTATTCAGATTGATGATCTTGACCGGTAATTGATACTGACTACAGGTGGACAACTCCTGTATGTTCATTTGGATGCTGCCCTCGCCCGTGATACAGATCACCTCTGAGTCTGGGAAGGCGACCTTCACCCCCATCGCAGATGGCAACCCAAATCCCATCGTGCCGAGTCCCCCTGAGTTTATCCATTGTCTGGGCTTATCAAAGGGATAATACAAGGCGGCAAACATTTGATGCTGACCTACATCTGAGGTAACGAAGGCGTCACCGTTGGTCACCTGATAAACGGCTTCGACAGCTTGCTGGGGTTTTATAATGGTCGAATCAGACTCGTAGCTTAAACAGTTTTCTCCGCGCCAGCCCTCTATCCTGGCCCACCAATCCGAAAGCGGTTTATCGTTTTGTTGTGCTCCCGCTTTCGCTTCTGCATTTACCAGGGACAGCATTTCCGTCAAAACCGAGTCAACAGGGCCGACAATTGGGACATCGACCGCTACATTCTTGCTAATTGATGTCGGATCCACATCGATATGGATAATCGTTGCATAAGGACAGAATTTGGCGATCGTATTCGTCACGCGATCATCAAATCGCGCGCCAACCGCCAGCAAAACGTCACAGTGATGCATGGCGTTATTAGCTTCTAGCGTGCCATGCATGCCTAGCATGCCCAAAAACTGCTTATCCGTTGCTGGGAAAGCCCCTAGCCCCATCAATGTGCTTGTCACAGGATACCCCAACACCCTGACCAGAGACGTGAGCAAAGTGGAGCCCTCGCCCTGAATGACACCTCCACCAGAATAGATCATCGGCCTTTCAGCACCTAGTAACAGGCTAACCGCTTTTTTTATTTGCCCCGAATGTCCGCGCTGTGCCGGGTTGTAGGACCTTATGACTGCGGCTTCGGGATACACATAGGGATGCAGATCCGCCGGGTTTGTAATGTCTTTTGGGATGTCCACTACCACCGGACCGGGTCGTCCAGAGCCGGCTAAATAAAACGCCTTCTTGATTGTTTTTGGAATATCGCTGGCTTGTTTGACCAGGTAGCTATGCTTCACAATCGGTCTGGAGATACCTACCATGTCGGTTTCTTGAAAGGAGTCAGTCCCGATCAGATGTGACTGAACTTGCCCTGAAATGACCACCATCGGAATTGAATCCATGTAAGCGGTTGCAATACCAGTGATCGCATTGGTCGCCCCTGGACCAGATGTGACTAAGACTACCCCGGTACGGCCGGTCGCTCGTGCATAACCATCTGCCATGTGCGTAGCAGCTTGTTCATGGCGCACCAAAAAATGCTTGATCGTGTTCTGTTTAAAAAGTGCATCATAAATATGCAGCACCGCGCCACCCGGATAGCCGAAAATATACTCCACTCCTTCCGCCTGAAGGGCACGGACAAGCATTTCTCCGCCCGAGAGCATTTCTTCTGATTCTTGGGCTTCTGAGTTCGACAATTTATTCACTAAGCACACCTTTTTCCCGCCGGAATGGCTTTGGGGGACGGCATTTTTTACTATACCATCCTATGAGTCAACGATCGGACCGAAATCGAAACTTCTCTATGGGTGCTCATCTCACGCAATTTCTCGCCGATTTCAGGCTAAGCCCTACCTTCAGCCTCATGCTCGTCGTCCTGTTAGGGCATTCAGTCGAAGCCTCTGACGTCTACACTTGGCGGGATGGTCAAGGTCGGGTTCATTTCGCTGACCGCCCAGCTTTATCGTTTCCTGCCCGCAATCTTACCCAGCAACCAGCCTTCGGCTATGTTGACGAGCCAAACAACGCATCGCCAGAAAGAGCGTCGACTGCCAAGTCTCGAGAGATCGCCCTTCCAGAATCTGCCAGTCCAGAAACCGCCCTTCCGGAAAATGATGCAGTCGCGGCGAGCCAGCGACCTGCCCCGACCGATACGACATCCTCACTGCCTAAGAACAGCGGCCAATTGAGAATGGAAGTATCATCCCCAAACACAGACCCTGAATCGTGCAAGATTTATGAGAAAAAATTAAGTGCGCTCAGGCAGTTTCAGCGCTTACGCGTTAAAAATGCTCAGGGTGAATCAGTCTTTTTGAGCCAACTTGAAAAACAGGCACTCATTGACGAAACAGTAACCCAGATTGCGCGTTTCTGCTCCTAACCTGCCGCTACTGGCGCCAGATCGCCGTCACCATGCGGCCAGTGTCGCCTTCTTTGCGATAGGAGAAGAAGCGGTCGACCGAGCAAACCGTACAAAGATTCGCTTGCACGACTTGGCTAACCCCTGCCGCTCGTAACCTCGCCTCCGCCACACCCATCAAATCTAGATAGTCATGGCCAGGCCTGTGGCCTGGATGAAAAAAAACGCTTGGGAACCAATCTTTAAATTCTGGACCAACTTCAAAGTGACAGGCCCCAATTCCCGGTCCAATCCATGCGAGGATGCCCTCGTTGGCGTTAAACATGCTCACAGCCACCTCGAGCACATCAGAGACGATGCCTCGCCAACCCGCATGCACCGATGCAATGCGCTTGCCATCGGCACTGGATAGCAATATCGGTAGACAATCTGCTGTCAAAACACCTAGAACAACACCTTTCTGACGCGTTGTTGCACCGTCAGCAGTCAACGATTCATCGTGAATGGACGGGGAGATAACCTCGATTACGCGATTGCCATGGACCTGATTGAGCCAGACAGGCTGTCCAGGCATCCCGAGGCCTACTAGCGTTTGGCGATTACCGGCAACACAATTGGGGTCATCGCCCACATGATCTGCCAGATTAAAACTAGAAAAAGGCGACCGGCTCTGGCCACCGATCCTAAGGCTGCTCATTGCTCGCACCCCCGAATCCGGCAAATCAAACAGCCTATGAAAATCCGAGGGATGACCGATCATCCGAGCGTCTTAGCCCAAGCAAGCAGGTTATTAAAGTCTTCAGGCGGCGGCGCCTCAAAAGTTAATGCTCGGCTGGACGCCGGATGAATAAAACCGAGCCTGCGGGCATGCAAAGCTTGTCGTCCAATATCAGGCAGACCTTCGATCGGCGAACCTCTCCGTGCTCGATACACCGGGTCACCCACTATGGGATGACCAATATGCTCCATATGGACGCGAATTTGGTGGGTTCGCCCAGTTACCAACTCGAATCGCAAATGGGACAACCCGGCAAAGACCGACAATACCCAAAATCGCGTTTCTGCAGATCTTCCATCGCTAAGCACGGCCTTTTTTGTTCGTTGTTTCGGGTGACGCCCTATCGCAGCATCAACCACCCCCACCCCAGGCGGCACGCCATAGACAAGCGCTTCATACTCTCGCTTGATCGTGCGCTGGGCTAACTGACGAGAAAGATTCGTCATTGCCGTGATAGTTTTGCCGATCATCAGCAGCCCGGTCGTGTCTTTATCTAAGCGGTGAATAATCCCAGCTCTCGGCAATCCCTCGGTCTCTGGCGCATGGTGCAACACCGCATTCATTAACGTGCCGGACGGATTTCCCGCTCCCGGATGGACCACTAGCCCTGCCGGTTTATTGACCACCAGCACTGACTCATCTTCATAACATACCTCAAGCGTGATCTTTTCAGGACCGACGCTAACCGTCGGCATTTGCGCATTAATTTCGATCCAAGCACCGGGCCCAACCTTATCCTTAGGCTTGCACAATTGGCCGTTGACACGTAATTCACCGGATTTAATCCATGCCTGTAACCGAGCCCTGGAATACTCTGGGAACAGACTAGCAACGGCTTGATCAAGCCTTGCCAGACCAGTGGTCGCTGGTAGCTGTTGACGCCGCTCAATCGAGTCTTGCATGAGGCCAAACCAACTCTGCTTGGGAGAAACGAGAGGCTATGGTTAAATAACTCCCTTTTCAAGCGCTTAACCAATTGGAGATTTTTGTGAAATTCAACCCTGCAGCAACCTGCCTGTTGAAGCCCGGCTTTCTCCTTCTAATTTTGGCACTGATATCCGGTTGCGCCTCTGATGGCGAGGATTCAGAAGAAGCATCTGAATTAGCGCTCTACGCATCAGCCCAAAGCGGCATGGCTGCAGGAAATTACAAAGATGCGGTGACTCGACTACAAGCCTTAGAGGCTAGGTTTCCCTTTGGACGATACGCCGAACAGGCGCAGCTCGAAATTATTTACGCCTACTACAAAAGCAATCAAGCCGAGGCAGCAAGAGCTGCCGCTGATCGCTTTATTCGACTTCACTCGAACCACCCTAATGTTGATTACGCCTACTACTTGCGTGGCCTGGCCTCATTTGAAGAAGATGAGAACTTCTTAGCTCAGATTTTTCCACTGGACCCGTCGAAGCGAGACCCAGGGGCTGCCAGAGAATCTTTTGAGGATTTTTCATTACTCATTCGTCGATTTCCGAGCAGCGAGTACGCCCCTGACGCCCAAAGAAGAATGCGTTACTTAAAGAACTTACTCGCAGAATCAGAATTACACGCCGCAAGATATTACATTTATCGGGGCGCTTACATGGCGGCTGCTAATCGTGGCCGCTATGTAGTCGAAAATTATCAGGGCACCATTGCCGTTCCCGACGCTTTGGCGATCATGGTCGAGTCCTACCGACTGCTGGAGCAGACAGCACTTGCAGATAATGCACTCGAGGTGCTTAGAAGCAACTACCCGCAGCACGCTACTTTAGATGCAGAAGGCAGGTTCAACCCAAATCGATCTGTCAAGAAAGCAGAAAAATCTTGGCTAAACGTATTTACGCTAGGCTTGTTCGGCTAATCAGCGTGATCCACGCAATCGGTTAATCGTTGGCATTATAAAAATGTTTTGACCCTCTGACCCCATAGGCTTGGCCTCAGGTCATTTAGGGCGAAAGCTCTAAACTCTTTGAGAGCGACCGCACTCGCACAGCGCCTTGGCTTGTCACAATGGCCGCATGTTTCAGGATCCGTTTGCCAACCGGCCAAATTCACCGCTGGGTTTCACACTCCTCGAGCTGTGTCTCGTCCTCGGGATTATCAGTGTTTTATCGGTTCTGACGACGCCTAGTCTTAGCGCTCTGATTCAAAACACACGTGCAACAACCCTTGCGAATCAATTCATAGGCTTGCTTCGCTTTGCTCGACTTCAGGCAATAGACCATCGCAATCCAGTAACGCTTTGCCATCTAAAGAACAATCGATGCCAGGCCATCTGGCAAGACACCCTCACCGTTTTTGTTGATCGTCCGCCGCTTGGACAATTTTCTAGATCCGACGAAACGATCCTAGAACAAACATTGCCCAGCCTCGAAGCCCGAGTTTTTTGGCGATCGTTCCGACGCAAGCCTTACATTCATTTTACCCAACTAGGTCAAACCCCTTTCCAAAACGGGACATTCCACTTGTGCCCAGACCGGCAAGTCATTGGTTCCGGCAGAACCGTTATCATTAACGTGGCGGGCCGGGCCCGAATCGGCGCCAAAAAAAGCAAATATTGTTAACTGCCCCGCCTATCTCCACCATTAACCCAGATAACGCTTAGACATTCCGCGTTCCGAACGGTAGCGGCATTTAGCGCGCTAGGGCCACCCTCACAACCCTAATTGATGTTGAGTCGCCGCCAAGATAAACGACCTGTGTTAATCGTCGTTGCCGTATTCGTTTGAACGATATCAAGGGAACGGTCGGTCAATTGCGTCACGCGATTTTCCCCGACAAAAGTTGCGTCTGTTGGCGCCGAATCCTCAAAAATTGTGCCGAATATGATCTGGTTATTGACAAAATCATCAGCATCAAAAGCACCATCATTATTGATATCAAATACGCCTTCGTCGATGCAACCGGAACCGCCGGTCAAAGGACAAAACGCAAGACCAAAGCCGCCAGCCGATGCCGAACAGGCATTGCTCGTGGTTGGTATCACCGAATTCGCAAAGCCAATTCCGCCGCGAATTTGAAAATTTCTGATCGCACGTTCGCCAGGTGCTGCTGCCACATCATCTGCGGCGGGCACATTTAAGTCGTTGTACCAACCCAATACCGAGGGCGTCACTTCCGAGTCGGTTGACTCATACAAGACCACCGGGTTGTCCGACAGGGTTCTGCCACAAGTCGTAGTTGAGACACCCCCTTCAGTAGTCGTCTCACAACTATTTGTGTAGGCCTGCTGGACCATCTTTGACTTCAGTACGGTTTCGGATCCTAAGCGGTCCCAGACCCCGTAGATACTTTGAATATCGGTGTCAGTTCGATCGCCATTAATAACATATGTACCGGTGCCAAATATCACCAGGTAGCCTCTGCCATTAGGCGCATTGGTTACCACAGGCTTGTTTAGAATCGGTTGATTAGTGGTGACGCCGCTAGCCGTGTAGCTTGCAGTAAATATTTTCGTGGCTTGCCAGCTTTCAAATACTTCTGGACCTTTTTTACACGTTCCAGCGCCACCCTCATACTGACCCAAAGCATCGCCACTTTCCCATGGATCTAAATCTGCTCGACACAAGTCAAACCGCCACAAATTACCTTGAACATCACCGGCATAGACATAATCAACGGTGCCATCAGCGTCGGCATCAATGGCCCGAGGCGCCCCCAATCCGTTGGGGTAAATCGAGCCTGACAATTGATAGGCCCCTTCGCCGGTATCAATTTTAAAAAAGTCATAATCATCGACATCGCAACTGCCTCTGAGACCTGTCGAGGTATCTGAAAAGTCGTCAAACCTTGAATCTGGATGGCACCAAGTGCCATCAGCACCTCGATCAATAAACAGGCCAAACAATTTAGCGATGCCAGATGTGCTATTTAAGCCATTACTCAAAAGCGCTATCCACTCAAGGTTTGAATCATCTACTGCGACGTGAACGTTACTCAGCGCAATCACCGGCTCGTCAATGCTAAGGCCTAGATCCTTTACTGCTGCGCCATTGCCGTCCACTCTTTGTGCGCCACCTGTTGTGATGGCCGCCCCACTACTATCCGTCGGATAGGTGTCATCTAGATCAGTAAACTCCCAAAGAACCTCATCAGACAAACCAGACTCAGAGATTGCTGGGTTCGTCACATCTAGTGCAAACAAACCTTTGCCCCCGGCACCAAATGCTCCGAGCAGCACCGTCCGCCAACTCTTACTAGATTGCTTGCCAGTGATATAAATATCGTCAACCACTGGCGTCGCGTCCAATACATACTTATGGCTGTAATTTGGCTCGATAAGTTCGCTGATGTTGGTATTAGCACTATTTACTAGGGTTGCATTAGGTATAAAGGCAAACACCTCATCGCCGTTCGCCGGATCAATACCATGCAGCATGCCATCATTGGCAGACACATAAAGCCTATCAGCACGGTTTGCTTGTGCTGCTTGAAAGGCCGCATAACTATTCACACCGGTTGGATAGGCGACTCCCCCGCGAAAAAGTGCTTCCGGAGGTCCCACAAACACTGGAGAGGAATTGATAATATCTCCTAAACGTCCATCGACCGAGGGCCGGGCTCTAAAATCACCATTGGGACGCTCGTTCGCAGAACTTCCACGAATATAGTCAATTTTGTTGGTTACGACAGCATCGGAGCTCACATCAACCCAACCCAAAGATTGCTTTTGCGCAACGGTCAAGTTACTCAGCGAAAACGGAACCTTGCTGAAAACTCCCGGGCTCGGATCATAGGTCACGATTTGGCGACCACTCCCACCGGCTGCTAACTGGATATCAAGCTGCGACGCGGTGCTCCAAAGTTGATCACCCACTGTTAAATCCGCATTTAAAGTCGCTGCAACAACGTCGCCGGTGTTTTCGATCAAGTTATAAAAGGATCGAAACAACACCACACCATTAGATATCTCCTGGGAATTAAAACTCACCGCACTTCCAGCACCAATACCTGCACTAAATTCACTAAAGGCGGCTTCTAGCGCCGCCGTTAATTCTGCTGGATTTTGGCCGTCCAAGTAGGCGCCTCGCCCGTTAGTCGCAGCGTGATGCAAATCCTTAACCAAAAAATCGGCAAGTAACGAAGGCGTCGCCGCGGACGTACCCCAATTGTAACTACCGCTTGAATAAGTCGTTGGCGGATCGACGAGACCACTATCGACACCAAAAGCTACCGCAAAGGTCTTCACATGCTGATGCATGGCACCACTTGCGAAAGCCCCTGAGGGCGCAAGTGCTATATCCCGATCCAGAGGCACAACGTCATCAGCCAGGGAGAACAAATCTCGCTCGTAGTAGTGCATAGCAATATCAGCAAGGGTAGTGTCACCTAAATCGGCGGGCTTAATACCTGAGAATATTGCACCATCAAAATTAGTGTTGTTATCACCATCAGCATCACCTGGCGATTGATTGCCGAGATTCGACCCGTAACCTTCCATGCCCCCATCAGTAACCAATAAGATATAGTTCTGCTGACATGTACCTTGCGGTGCAGGCAGTACCGGGCATTGCGCATCACCGGGAACACTACTAGGACCATAAAATAAATTTTGCCCCTGACAGGCTAAGTACTCTCCAGCTTTGGCAAAAGAGGAAAAGAAATTAGAATTACCTTGATAACTCAGCGCATAAAGACCGCCAAGCAATGCAGTGCGCTGCCCTGTGGCTGCAACCCCATCTAAAGGCACATCGTTATTCGAGCCATTTGATCCAGCAAACCCGATACGCAAATTATCATCGGCCTCGCTTATGACCTTTCCGATTGAGGCCTTCATCGAGTAGCCACGAGTTCGATACCAGGTGTAATAATTTAGAAAGTTGGCCTGCTCTTCTGCCAAAGTACAATGGTCTGCGCTAACACAATCTTCTCGGGCCGGAAATTTAGGATATAGCGCGTTACCGTCATCAAATCCTGACGCCGTAAATTCGGTCAGATCATTGAGAGCCTGGGCAGCTCCGACGCTGCCTGTCTCAGCCTTAATCGACACTAGGCGCCCTTCTGAGCAGGCATCTTGGGGACTAGAGAGCGGAGATGGCGTACCGTCTACGTATCCTTCGGTATTCGTGGGACAAGCAGCGTCCGTGGTATCTCTCCAAACGTAGTAGTAATAAAGACTCGAATCAGGACTGGCCGCGCTCAAGCAACCACTCGGCTCACTCGCTGTGCCATCACACTCCGCCCAGGGCTGATATCGTATTTCCGGATTGTAATAGAGACGATTGTAGTCTTTATTCCTGAGCCGCCAATAACCTAGGTCCATGACGGCTGATTCTTTCGGAGCAGACTTTGACGGAGGCGGACCCCCACCAAAAATATTGTTAAAAGGACTGCCTAACGCAGAGGAATCTTCATAATAACCATTCAATTCCTCAGTCATGATATCCGAATTCAAGCTACTAGAGGTATCTTGCAGAACCACAACATTCGGTGAAGAGGGTGTTACCAGCTCCAGCGGTTCATCGGACAAATCAAAAAGACTCAGGACTTCAGCGTAGTTCGCGGCAACGGTAATCACAGTGAATGAGAAATTGACTCCTACCGGTGCCGAGCTGTCCTCGTTTCCATCCTCCAAGGATACGGTAAAATTCGCCGTCGCCGTATCCGTATCGTCGTGGGTGAACACAACCTGTCCCGCAGCAATTTGTTGCCCGGTAAACATGCTACCTGCAGAACCTGCAATTGTGATCGCACCATTAACTAAAGCAGATACTGTAAACGTAACTTCCGCATCACTGTCGTCAGGATCATTATAGAAAAGATCTGAGGTTGTAAGTGTATAGCCGCCGCCTTTTAAAATCGGAGCACTCCTGTCCCCTGTCGTTGTAGGCTGATCATTAATCGCATTAACAGTTATAGTGACTGTAGCTACATTCGATGTAGTTCCGTCATCATCATCTACCGTGTAGGTAAACTGATCGGAGCCATTGAAATCTAGATCCCCTTGATACGTCACAGCGCCCGTAACGGCATTAATTGAGACCGATCCATTGGTTGGTGCGCTAAGAACAGCAACCGAGGTTGCGTCAATGGACCCATCGTCGTCGGAATCATTCGCAAGAACATTAACTTCAACAGACTCATCCTCATTGACCACTGCAGCATCACCAGAGGCAACCGGGGCACTATTTGAAGACGCTATGGTTAACTGACTTGAATCATCAGAGTCGGAGCTACCATTGCAAGCATCTTGCGGAAAAATGGCAACGTCGACGGCATAGGTACCATCACTGATGTCATTTTGGGAATTTACTGTGTACGGACCATATTCTGTATCAGTTCCAGTGACCTCAACATTGGGACTAAAGTTTTGCTCAACGGACGAACCGTCCAGTGTAATTTTCACACAAGCAAATGTATTTTTATTGCCATTTCCGGTATTGTTCGCCGTCACGTAAACTTGGAAGGCACCCCCTGCCGCAATCGTAGAACTGGCCAAGCGAACACTAACAATATTCAGCCCGGCAAAACTTTGATAACTAAACGCGGACATCAAAATGACTAGCATTAGCCTTGTCAGCGAGATGAGAAGGCGTCTCAAGCTGCCAAGCCTAAAACCAAATTTAAATGTCGCTTTTTTAGCTTGCATCAGAACCTTTTCCCATAGGTAGATTGCAATTCCACTTGCGCAGCATCCGTACCTCCCGTCCCTCGAGCTGTAATTCGAAACATTTGCGTGCAGCAGGTATTGGGATTTTGGCCGATGTTGTCGATATTAAGTCGGTCTTCGTCTGACACGACCGTACGAACATGCTCAATGATATAGACCGGCTGAGAGGCAACTACGGCGACGTTAGATGTGGTGGCATTCGCATAATCGCTGCCCCAGGGATCACTCGTCACGTTAAAAAAAGCGGCCGCAGTGCGAGCATCATAAATCTTGGGATTAGCACTGGTGCCATAGGCGACTGAAGTCATAGCGTTGATGACGCTTTCTGCTTCGACCAATGCCGTTTCAGCAGCATTAAAGGCAAGATTGCTGTCTCTCTGATTGCGCGAAATCAACTCTTGAATGCTCGTACTCTGGACCGCCGAGAGAGCGAGCATGGTAATAATCAAAAGAATCACAAGACTGGTGACCAGCACCATGCCACGCTCAGACGCAATTTGGCCCTTCATCGTGCGTTCCTCAGCTGAATGGTTTGCCGATACGTTCTTCTAAGTAGCCCGTCGGTTTCACTGGTGCCAACGGCTGCTACGCTATTACTGGTAAGGGCGACCCAAACTGCCACCACATTGGTCGTATCAACACCAGAACTGGGATCAACGTACTGATTTGGCACGCCATCGCTGTCGCTATCAATACCGAGTTTAATTTGCATATTTTCTACACCTTCGACCAGCTCGACGCTGTTAGAACCGTCAAATCGATACAATGACAGACCTCCAGCCCCGGACAGCCCGCTAGCGCCTTGGCTAACGTAATAGGTATTTTCAACAATGCTCGACACAGCAGCATCGGTACCAAAGGCACCAGTTTCAGCCAGTCCAGCGACTTGATTGGCTTGGCTGTTGCTCGTATCCACCGCATGCTCAAGCCTCAAGCGGGCTCCTGAGGGAACAGGGTCATTAGTTACACTAAAGAGCGTCGCTTTTTCGCAGTCATGCAGTAAGGCAATGTCACCACTGGCGAGAGAACTACTAGCACCGCTGACCACGATAACCTCAAATGCTTGTGTGTCATCGCTGAGCGCTGATGACAGGTAGCTTTCGTCATCAGCAAGATACCGAATCGATAAGATATCCGATCCCCGAGTTGCGACATCACTGACGCTGGAGGCAAGCGAAGTCGCGGATGTGGACCAGTCATCGCCGGTGACGCCGTTGAAGACCGATAAAGGCGTTCGTAAATCAAATCGACTCGGCACGTTGGTCATGGTGAGATAGAGATCCCCTGAGCTGTAACAGCCTCGATAGCCCGCTTTCTGGAGATCTCTGCCGATCACATTAAGACCATAGTTAGCAGACTCTTGCAGCCGAGCTTGGGCTTGCAGGGCGTTATAGGTTTCCGAATTAGCGGTAAACAAATTCAGCACACCAAGAATGACGATCGAACCTATTGCCATCGAAATCATAACTTCGATCAGGGATAACCCAAGGGTTTGACTGCGATAACGCATCACTGGACTCTCGCCGTGACCGCGATCTGCTGATCTGCTTTGTCAGATGTGGACCATTCGATCTGCACTGTGTACGAGACGCTGCTACCGCTGACAACTCTTGTCACTGTGCCAGATGCGTTCGGCAAGCGATCGTACTCGACGTCGGTTAATCCATAAGAATTAGTACACGTGGCATTTGGCGCGCCCAACCGACATGCCCAATAAACCAAGTCATAGGCGGCTAGTTCTGACGTGCCACAGCTGGCGCTCAGACAATTCGATGCCGTGCCTGCGCTCACCGTGCTTGAACTATTCCAAGCATAGGTCGCGCCATTGTTCAGTCGTATACGATCCACTAAGTCATTGGCCGCCTGAAGCGCCATCATCTTTTGCCCTGCATCTCGAGCTTGCTTTAAGCTTACCGCCTGAAGGCCGGCCACGCCTAAAACACCAATAGCGATAATGACCATTGCGACCAGTAACTCTATGAGAGTAACGCCTCGGCTAGGGCTTGGCTGAAAAGTCATGAGGGACAACTATCGGCGCTCGATAATTTCGGTCGACCGACAACAGAAACGGTAATACTGCGGTGATCTTCATCAGCTCGACAAATATCAAAGACTACTGCTTGGCTGGGCGTCAGACCACCTAGGCCATCAAACGTGATATTCGACGTAGCACCAGACACCGTCATAGTGACATTGGAACCCATTGGCGCCCAATTACGCAGTGCGTTTGTACAATTCCCGGGGGCAGGGTCACCTGCCACCATACAATAACCTTGACTGAAGCTAGTATCGCCAGTACTCGATTGCAACGACATGGTGGTGTCGCGCTTTAGTGCTTCGCTACGAACTAGATTGAGCGCCGCAATCAGGTCATTGGTCGTTGTAGTCAATTCAGTATTGGCGACAAAAGTTTGGTAAGCAGGCACGGCAACGGTCAAGAGAATCGCTGAGATGGCTAAGGTCACCAACAATTCAATCAAGGTGAAACCCTGCACCCTCGGGTCAGCTTCAACCGTTAAGGGCAGCCTAAATGCAAAGCACGTTTTTGATGCCTCAAGGGGGCCCTGGATGGAAAGTTTTATTTCCCGACCGCGGTGGCTGTCTATCTGCGAGCGATGACTGCTCATCAGTTGGCCTAACCGCCTTAGGTTAATAAATCGTCTGAGTGCCATCTTCGGTCAATCGAATACAGTTATCAGAGCAAGCGCCGGAAACCGGTTCCGCCTCGATGGTAAAGGTTGTCTTAGCCGCACTGACGGTTAGGCTATAGCGCGCTGTGCCCGTTGTCGGAGAATCAAGATCACATATCGCACTGTAGTCTGCGGCTTCATAGCTGAAATCCTCGCTGAAGTATCGTTCTAAGGCCAAGGCACACACCTTAGCATCCGCCGCCGCCTGATTGCGGTAACTATCAGCGATGTAGTTTTGATAACTTGGAATGGCAATGGCGGAAATAATCGCGATAATCGCGACCGTAATCATAAGCTCTATAAGCGTAAAACCCGTTGAAGCTGTGCGCATGAAGCGATCCTGTTTCTCTAGCGACTTACCTCATCGTAACGCTTTCGGTAGGGAAAACTCTACTTGTTCGAGGGTCATTGGCGCGGTTTCGATAAAAACACCCCCTTGAGCTTTTAAAAATGCCACAACATCCTGTACCAGCGCCTCTGGCGCTGATGCCCCGGAGGTGACCCCAACGCAAGATTTACCCGTTAACCAATTCAATTCAATATCGTCACACTGATCAATAAGATAAGCCTCAACCCCAAGTCGCTCGCCGAGCTCTCTTAATCGATTTGAGTTGGAACTATTTTGGGACCCCACCACAATCAACAAATCGCAGCCCGAAGCAAGCGTTTTAACTGCATCCTGGCGATTTTGAGTGGCATAACAAATATCATCTTTTCGTGGCCCTTGAATACTTGGAAATCTAGCTTGCAATGCCTCAATAATTGATCGCGTATCATCCACCGACAGTGTGGTTTGAGTCACAAAGCTGAGGCGCTCTGGGTCTCGCACAACCAAAGCTTCGACATCCTCAACGGTCTCTACCAAATATTTGTCTGCGTCCCGATCGGACGCGATTTGACCAAGCGTGCCTTCAACCTCTGGGTGACCCTTATGGCCAATCAATATTGTGCCTAAACCTTCCCGTGCCGACTTCATAACTTCAAGATGAACTTTCGTCACCAGCGGACAGGTGGCATCAAACACTTGTAGACCACGGGCTTTAGCATCTTGGCGCACTGCCTGAGAAACCCCGTGCGCACTGAATATGCACAAAGCACCAGTTGGGATTTCGTCTACTTCTTCTACAAATACTGCCCCACGCGCAGTCAAATCCTCAACCACATGTTTGTTATGAACCACCTCGTGACGCACATAAACCGGCGCCCCAAATTGTTCAAGGGCACGATTTACAATTTCGATTGCCCGGTCCACACCGGCACAAAACCCTCTAGGAGACGCCAGATTGATCTCAAATGACGCCATACTAACCCCGTGCGATTTCTTGGGTTACTTGGGTTACCTTCAAAATATTCACCTCGAATATCAGGTCCTTACCGGCCAGAGGATGATTAAAATCGACCTCTACGGCATCTTCAAACACTTGTTTAACAACGCCTGGCAACTCGCCTTGCTGCTGTTGATCCATAAACGATACAACAAGCCCGGGTTCCAGCAGGAGTTCTCTTGCAAAATCTGATTTCTTAAGAACATGGATATTTTCTGAATTAACCAGACCAAAGCCCTGCTCTGGTGCGATCGGCAAGGCCTGCTGCGCGCCTTCCGTGAGACCCAGCATGGCTGCCTCAAATCCCGGAAGCAAATTTCCGTCGCCATATTCAAACTCGGCCGCCGCATCGCCAGTGCTATCGACAACGTCACCCTCCGCAAGGCGAAGGGTAAAAGTCAACGAAACTTTGGTGCCCGGTCCGATCGGTGTTGCTGTCATGGTGTTTCCTCTCGGTTGATAAACATATCCAGCACCAAACCAACCGCCCCAAGGGATATGGCCGCATCGGCCACATTAAACGCTGGAAAGTAATACTGATCGTAATGCACTACGAGAAAATCGATTACATGGCCGAATAACGCTCGATCAATTAAATTGCCGAGAGCACCGCCTAACACCAAAGCCAAAGAGATTCGAAGCATCAACTGCTGTTTTGGTAATCTCATCAACCAAACCGTGATTCCGATACTGACGACCAACGATATCCCCGTTAGCAACCAGCGCTGCCAGCCGCCAGCATCGGCTAAAAAACTGAACGCCGCGCCCTCGTTATATAGAACGACGAGCTGAAACACCGGCAAAAGCACCTCCCGATTGCAGGCATAGGGCTCACATAACCCCAACCAATGGTCCATCCATTGTTTCGTAATTTGATCTAACAAAACGATCGCAACACTCAATCCAAACACTTTCATGATCAATCCGTTAGCAGTCGTCTGGCAGTTGCAATATCTTGCTCAATAGCCGATTTCAAGGCATCAAGCCCATCAAATTTTTGTTCCTCTCTTATCTTCTTTGTGAACGTTACCTCGACCTGACTACCGTACAAATCGCCGGAAAAATCTAGCAAATGTACCTCTAAAATCGGTGCGATATCATCCTGCTCGACCGTCGGCCTAACACCAACGTTTGCCACTCCATGGTAGGCACTCCCCGCAGCCTTAAGTTCCACCAGAAACACGCCCGAGATCGGTGCACGATAGCGATGCAGCTGAATATTCGCGGTAGGCGTGCCAATTGTACGGCCCAACTGTCGCCCGAATACCACCCGACCAGTAATCGCATAAGGACGTCCCAACAGCTGCTCCGCTTCGGCAAAGCGTCCTGCCTCTAGGTGCTGGCGAATCAAAGTGCTCGAGATTCTTTCCTGACCGTGGGTTATGGTTGAGAATTTATCAACATCGAAGCCGAATTCTCCACCGGCGGCCTTCAGCGCCTCATAATCACCAGACCGATCAGCCCCGAACCGAAAATCATCCCCAATAAACAGGGCTTCAACCTCAAGTTCTTGAACCAGAAGATCAACAAAACTGGCTACGGATAAGCTTCTAATATCATCGTTAAATTGCAGACACAAAAGTCGATCCAGACCGGAGGCCGCTAGCTGAACCACCTTTTCTCGGAATCGAGTTAGGCGCGCAGGCGCTTGGTAGGCTTCAAAAAATTCTCTCGGCTGCGGTTCAAAACAGATCAGCAAGGATTTGCATGCCTTTTTTCTCGCTAATCGATTGACCTCATGAAGAATAGCTTGATGGCCTCGATGCACGCCATCAAAATTACCGATGGTAACGACACAGCCCTGATCTTGCTTTGATATGTTATGACGGCCTCTTATGATTCGCATACTTAGCCGTCTCTGAATTCCTGAAGTTTTAAGCCTGTCATCATTAGTATTAAAAAGTAAGTCATGCTTCCACCCAAACACAAGCCAGCCATCCAGCAGGCTCTTGCAGCTACCGTCATGGACAGCCATGCCTCGGGCGCCGGCGCCAATGTCCAAAGCCCAACCCCCATAATTGTCAGGCCACACCCGATTCTAGCGAGAAATGATTGCCAATGCTTGGCAAAACGATAGACGCCAGTTCGAACAAGCCCTCGCCAGAGGAGATAGGCGTTTAAAAATGCTGAAATAGAGGTCGCCAGTGCGAGGCCTACGTGACCTAAATACTGGATTAGCACCAAGTTACAAGCCATGTTGCCAACCAGTGCGATGATCCCAATACGAACCGGCGTTCGCATGTCCTGTCGAGCAAAGTAGCCTGGTGCTAACACCTTAACGAGCATATGCCCAACCAAACCCGCTCCATAAGCTTTTAAGCTGAGCGCAGCCATATTGATGTCAAATTCGGTCATCTGCCCGTAATAAAAAAGCGTCGCCAAAAGTGGCTCTGCCAAGATTACCAAAGCCAAGGAGGCCGGTAATCCAAATATCAGCACCAACCGAATGCCCCAATCAATTTTCTTAGAAAAACGTTCGACATCATCATCCGCGTGATCGCTGGATAAGGCCGGGAGAATCACTGTTGCGATTGCAATGCCGAATAATGCCAAAGGCAATTCAAGTAACCGGTCGCTGTAATACAACCAAGAAATGCTGCCGATTTGTAAAAAGGTCGCTAAAACCGTGTCGAGCAGCAAATTGATTTGACTCACAGAAACGCCCAAAAGTGCCGGCAACATCAAAGCTCCGACCCGTCGCACTCCAGGATGACGAAATCCAAATGAGAATTTGGGGACCAATCCCAACCTAGCCAATGCTGGCCACTGAAATAACAACTGCAACCAGCCTGCGATAAAAACCCCCCAAGCAAGCGCGAACACGGGCAAATCAAAAAGCGGGCGTAGCCATAGGGCACTGCCAATTAAGCTGAGATTAAGTAACACTGGTGTAAACGAGGGGACTGCGAACTTACCAAAGGTGTTAAGTATCGATCCGGCAAACGCAGTCAGTGATATCAATCCTAAATAAGGGAAAGTAATCGCAAGCAGCGATCCGGCCAGCTCTAATTGCGCAATTTCACCACTGATGACGTATCCCAACGCAAAAATAGAAATTACCGCCCCTGAAAATAAGACGCCTAGTCCAACAAATACTGCCAGCGCTACGCTCAGCACGCCTGCGATGTTGTCGATTAAATCTTTAAGAGCAGCTGACGATTCTTGGTTCTTATACTGAGCCAATACCGGGATAAACGCTTGTGAGAAGGCTCCTTCGGCAAACAACCGTCTGAAAAAGTTAGGGATTTTAAAAGCGAGAAAAAAAGCATCAGCGCCAGCGCTGGCACCAAAAAAAAACGCGATGACAACATCTCTTACTAGGCCCAAGACTCTGGATAAAAATGTCATGCCTGCAACGACAACCCCAGATCGAAGCAATGTAAACTGGATCGAGGGTTTTTCAGTCAATTTAGCTGGTTCCTTTTATCCGTCAAAACGCTACCCCATTGATCTACAAACTAAGGCCATAGTTCATGCAAACCTGGGTTTGACAAAAAGCCGCTTACTCGGCATAGTACGCGCCTCATTTTACGTCCATTTTCAGGGATTATTAACTTGGCCAATTCAGCACAATCTAAAAAACGCGCTAAACAATCTGAGCGCCGTCGCCAACATAACGCAAGTCAGCGTTCTGCAATGCGAACAGCCATCAAAAAGACCGTTTCTGCCATTGCTGGTGGCGATGTGCAGGCCGCTGGTTCCGCCTACGCTGCTGCTGTGCCGGCCCTCGATCGCGCTGTTTCAAAGGGCATTATCCACAAAAATAAGGCCGCTCGACACAAAGCTCGCTTGAATATGAAACTCAAAGCTTTATCAGCTTAGCCCACCAGCCAAAGGTCATCGCGGTGGATGACTTCTTCATCCACCAAGTAACCTAACTCTGTTTCAATCGCGTTCGAATTCTTCCCCTTAACCCGCATCAATTCTGCACTGGTGTAATTAGTTAACCCGCGGCAAATCTCAACACCTCTATCATCCAGACATAGAACCAGCTCGCCCTGGGCAAAAGCTCCCTGTACCTCGGTAATCCCCACCGCCAAAAGGCTCTTACCATCGTCAATCAGGGCCCGAACTGCACCAGCATCTATGGTTAGCGTGCCCGAGATGGGTAGGCTGGCTAGCCACTGCTTTCGCGCGCCAAGCACCGGTTTATCGGCATGAATGATGGTTCCAGGTGAAGCACCGGATAAAATAGACCTCAAAATATGAGGCTCACTGCCGCTACAGATTGAAGTTTGACAACCACTACGAGCCGCAATACGGGCAGCTTTGACTTTGCTAATCATGCCGCCCCGACCCCATTTACCACCAACACCAGCAACATTATCTAAGGACGCATCGCTAGCGGCAATCGAGGTAATCATGTTGGCCTTTGGATCAACTCGGGGATCGCGCTCAAAAAGCCCGATCTGATCGGTGAGCAACACCAACTTTTTAGCGTCAATTAAGTTTGCCACCAACGCTGCCAGAGTGTCGTTATCTCCAAAGCGGATCTCATCTGTGACTACGGTATCGTTTTCGTTAACAATCGGGACGACGCCCAATGCGAGCAAATTCGTTAAGGTGTTCCTCGCATTCAAATAACGATCTCGAGCTCTTAAATCTGCATGGGTTAGGAGCACCTGAGCAGTTTTAACGCCATGCTGGTCAAAGCTAGTTTGATAATGTTGTATGAGACCCATTTGCCCTATCGCCGCTGCCGCTTGCAGCTGAGCAATAGACTTCGGACGATGCTCAAGTCCCAATCTGGCCATGCCCTCGGCAACAGCGCCCGATGAAACCAATATTACCCGGATGCCTTGCCCTATCAGCTCGACAATGTCGGATACCCAAGCGCCGATCTGCTCACTATTTAGGCCTCGGCCATCTTGAGTAACCAAAGAGCTCCCGACTTTCACCACCCATACCGAAGCCGCTTCCACCGACCCGCTCACGGTTCATAATGAACGACCACATCATGGTCGTCCGACTCAGTCAGGGTCTCCGCGTCGACATCCGCGCGCTGCCTACGCCTAGCTGCTCGAATCGCCCTAGAATATTCATGGGCATCTTGGCCTGCAGCGCGATCGATTCGCTGAGCTTCGATCTTTTTTTGTTCGTCTAGCGTCTCAAAGTAACTGACAACTGCCTGCAGCAATGCTTGCACACCCTCTCCTGTTACCGCCGATAGACAGAGCAGTGGCGTTTCTTCATCAATTTCCGCGCGCAAGCGTTCTTGCAAAGACACTCGTGCCTCTGGTGTCATCAAATCCGTCTTTGTGAGCACTAGCCACTGGGGCTTTTGCGCAATGGCTGGGCTATATTTTGCGACTTCCCTGGCAATGGTTTTAAAGTTTTCGATGGGATCCGAGTCATCAATCGGTAAACTGTCGATCAAATGCAACAAGACTCGTGTGCGGGAGAGATGCTTTAAAAACTGAACCCCTAACCCGGCGCCACTGGCTGCCCCTGCAATCAAACCAGGAACGTCGGCAATGACAAAACTTTGATTATGCCCTAAACGCACCACGCCAAGATTCGGAACCAAGGTCGTGAACGGGTAATCTGCAATCTTGGGTTTTGCCTCGGAAACAACGCTAATCAAGGTTGATTTACCCGCATTTGGAAGACCTAATAGACCTACGTCAGCTATCAGGCGCAACTCCAACCTAAGATTGAAGCTTTCGCCGGCAGATCCATTCGTTGTCTTGCGAGGCGCGCGATTGGTACTCGACTTGAAACGCACATTGCCCAGCCCGTGGAACCCGCCTTGGGCAATTAAAATAGGCACCTCGGCAGAGGTAACCTCGGCAACCAACGCATTGGTATCTTCGTCGTAAATGCTTGTCCCCAGTGGCACCAAGACTGTCAGGTCTTCGCCTTTAGCGCCTGTGCGATCTTTGCCCTTGCCAGGCTCCCCTGAACCCGCTCGATACTGTGGCTGAAACCTAAAATCGACCAGTGTATTCAGCGCTTCATCACCTTTGAAGTAGACGCTGCCACCATCACCGCCATCACCGCCATCGGGACCACCCAATTCGATGTATTTTTCGCGCCGGAAGCTGAGGCAACCATTACCGCCTTTGCCTGCTTCCACACGAATCGATGCTTCATCTACAAATTTCATAATGGCTGTTCCTTACGCAGGACTCCCCATAAAAAAAAACCCCGTCAATGACAGGGTTTTTGGTACCTCTCTGTTGAGTTAGGCGCCGGCGACCACCGTCACATACTTGCGCTGCTTGGGGCCTTTGGTCAAAAATTGGACCGTTCCAGCTGCCTTAGCAAATAGCGTGTGATCCTTACCACAGCCGACGTTTGGCCCAGGATGGAACCGCGTGCCACGTTGCCTGACGATAATGTTTCCTGCCGAGACTTGCTGACCACCATAAAGCTTAACGCCTAGTCTTTTTGACTCCGAATCACGACCATTTCGCGTACTACCACCAGCTTTCTTATGCGCCATGACGCTTACCCTCCTACAATCTCTGTAATTTTGACCTCAGTGAACCACTGTCGATGTCCCGCTTGACGCCGATAGTGCTTCCGGCGCTTCATCTTAATAATCGTAATTTTATCGTGACGCCCATGAGCCACCACTTCCGCCGAGACCTTGCTGCCTTCGACATACGGTGCGCCAATTTTCACATCAGCGCCTTCTCCCACCATCATAACCTTTTCAAAATCGATGGTTGCACCTGTTTCAGCAGCCAACTTCTCGAATCGAACCACCTCGCCTTTCTCAACCCGATGTTGCTTGCCACCACTTTCTATTACAGCGTACATAACACTCTACCCTAGCGATTAGATATAAAAATTGTCCGACCCTCGCCCCTGCCCCCTAAACTCTTTAAGTCAGCGACCTAGGCCACATACTTTCAGAGACTAGTCTTATTCAGCGGTGTGTCGGTAATTTCAGGACGCGCAATCATAAGCGAACTATTCTCTGATAGCAATACAGAGATTCGCTGATAAGCCTTGACAGCCGGGAACTCCTGAACATAGCATTTGGCCCTCTCGCTCTACGTCAGAAGCCCATTTGCTATGCTGAATTCCATTTTTGAGGCCGTTCGTGACGATTTTGAGGCCGTCGACGCACTCATTCAGCAGAGTTTACAATCTGAGATCCCGCTAGTAGAGGAAATTTCAGCCTATATCGTTGAAGCTGGCGGCAAACGATTGCGCCCACTTTTGGTGCTGCTGGCAGCGAGAGCGAACGGCTACCAAGGTCAAGACCACATTAAACTAGCTGTCGTTATCGAGTTTCTTCATACCGCCATGTTGTTACACGACGACGTCGTTGATAATTCGGCACTTCGACGCGGCCGCGCAACCGCCAATGCCACATTTGGCAATGCGGCTAGTGTCCTCGTCGGAGACTTTTTACACTCCAGAGCTTTCGAGATGATGGTCGAGATCGGCAACCTCGACATCATGGCGCTGCTGTCGCGTGCGACCAATGGTATTGCCGAAGGTGAGGTCCAGCAGCTAGCGCTGCTCGGCGATACTTCTATTTCGGAGGCGGTTTATTTCGAAGTTATCTATCGCAAGACAGCCCTGCTCTTTGAAGTCGCAGCCCATACTGGTACGGCGTTAGCTGGTGCGTCAGAGCCTGTTAAAGAGGCGATGAGCTTATATGGCAAGCACCTCGGGATTGCCTTTCAATTAATGGATGACTTGCTCGATTACGAAGGCGACCCTTGCCTTTTAGGCAAAAATATTGGGGACGATCTAGCTGAGGGCAAGGTTACGCTACCCCTGATTGTCACGCTTCGAGACGGCTCAACGGCCGACCAAAGCCTCATTCGCAATGCCATCACAAACCCGGACGGCGATACAGCCCTCGCCGCTGTCGTCGGCGCCGTTCAGGCTGCAGGAGGCACAGGCTACACCCGCACACAAGCGCAGTTTCATCACGCTCAGGCGCTTAAGCAGACATCGACGTTGACCGATAGCATTTTTAAGCAGACCATGATCGACTTGCTGCGGTTCACCATAGATCGACAGACTTAGGTTTAGTGGGGAGCATCAATTGTACTATACTGCCCCCGGCGTCGGGGTGTAGCTCAGCCTGGTAGAGCACTGTCTTCGGGAGGCAGGGGTCGTGAGTTCAAATCTCGCCATCCCGACCAAATAACTTGCCTAAAGTCCTAAGCAAATAGCGCCCTGAACGCTTCTCCGCTCAGCCCTAATCCTTTTCGGGCACCATTAGCGTAACAATTATGCGCTTTTTGGATACAGCTTACTCACTTAAGCTGCGGCCGAGTCCCCTAATCTCTGTTGTTATGTCAGTGGTCAGTGGTTACTGCGGACACCCAAAGACCACTTTAAAAAAGACGGTATTGCTACTGATCGCAAAAAGCGTAGATCAACGAACACTCGCTGCACTTAACACGCCTCAACAACTTCTAAACGCTTATTTTTCTAACCTTAATTCTCTCTTTATGCGCTTTTGGATAATACGCCCCAACTGATATTAGAACTGGATGGTGGATCTTGAAAATTTATCGAATCAAAGCGCTTAACGCAGCTGTTGAAAGCTTAATAATACTAAGCTGTAGTGGATTCCTTTGGATCGCCTGTACAGCTTTATAAGCAGCCAGTCAGCGATGCTTCTACGGTTTAGCCCGATAAATACCCGGCTTAAAAAACTCGAGCAAAGGGTATTAGTCTTGCTAACTTAGCCTCAACCTCGCATTACCTGACGAGCGCATACCCTCTTTTTTATTGACGAACTGCTATCATCCTGCAAATGCTGCGCATCTTAATGAGATAGAAGCAAAAATCGCAAGGTTATTAACAGAAGCTTTATTGCCACTTAATGTATTTCCTGCATCATCTTACTCGCTAGATAAAGCCTTCCCCATTTGTCTTTGTTTAGCGCACATCGCTGACAAGGATGTCTAGATGTGTCAACGGGACCTTTAGCGCCCCCTTTTTTACTAAAGGTCCCGTTTTTCCCCAAAGAACGTCTCTCGGTCTTGCAATTCTTTGCTCACAATCGACATGGATGGGATGACCCAAGGTCAAAATTTGATAGACTCAATCATCGTTACCGCGAAAACTCATCGAACCGGTTTTCACGATACAACCGTAAAGCTATCCGCAGTACTGCTTTGATACTAGTTACCGTAACTCGGTTAAGGACAACTCATGAAAGATGAATTCGATGACATTGGCGGACACATCAGCAAAGAGAACGATAATTACACGGTTAAAGATAATTATGTGGGCGATAACTTACTGCTAAGCAGTACACACTTGTTCCCAGGCAAACAAACCGCAGGTCATAAGCACCTCTTGCAAGATGAAATTTTCTTTTTTACGCAGGGGTCAGGAGAGATGTATCTGCGATATCCCGATGAGGGTCAAGGAGAGACCGAGGAGCTCTATGACGTCAATGCACAGGACATCGTGACAGTGCAAGCGGGTGTTTTTCACCGTGTCATCAATAAAGGCAAGACGAAACTGAAATACCTTAGGGTCATGAATCGACCTTGAAATAACGTCAGGCCATAATCTCTAAAACGGAACTTCATCGCGCCCCGCCTTAGCTACCCTAAGCTTAGTGGCATTAAGGCACTTAACTGAGCGCGATTGGGACTCTCTCTTACCAAAACCTTCTGACACCGTAGCTGACTTTTAACCCTAAGGGCGCGCGCTCAGCCAATTTATGATTCCGCGGCACTCAATCGCTCATGACAATTTGTCTGACTGCCAAGCAAGTAGCCCTGACACCTTGGCGAGATAGAAACCGAAGTGTAGAATCGATTCTCAACCTTTATCACCAAGCTTGGAGATACCCTATGCCTAACCCTGCCAATCAAACCGATCTGTCGCCTTCTGAAGAAATCGCAGAACTCGTTGCACGATCGCGAGCAGCCCAACAGCAGATCGAGCACTACAGCCAAGAGCAGGTTGATAATCTCATCAGAGCCATGGTTTGGTCAGTCGCGAGGCCAGGGGTTGCGGAAGAAATCGCACAATTTACCGTGGATGAAACTCAACTGGGTAATTACGACGGTAAATTTCTCAAAATCCAGCGCAAAACCCGAGCGACTTTAATGGATATCATCGACGATAAATCGGTGGGGGTTTTAGAGGAGGACCTCGAGCGCAACATCATTAAGATTGCAAAACCCATGGGCGTCATTGGCGCCTTAGCGCCATCAACAAATCCTGAAGCAACGCCAGTTATCAAAGCCATTCATGCAGTTAAAGGGCGCAATTCAATCATAGTTGCGCCGCACCCGAGGGCAAAACTCACGAATAAAAAAATCTGTGACCTTATGCGAGCTGCCCTTGAAAAAATGGGAGCTCCTGCGGATCTCGTCATTGCGATCGAGGTCCCTAGCCTTGAAACAACTAACGAACTCATGCGCCAATGCGATCGCGTTCTTGCCACCGGCGGCGGCGCAATGGTGACGGCCGCTTACTCTAGCGGCACCCCGGCGCTTGGCGTTGGCGTCGGAAACGCGGTCATCACTGTGGACGACACAGCCGACCTTGAGGACGCAGCAACCAAAATCCATATGTCTAAAACCCTGGACCTTGCCGCTTCTTGTTCGTCTGATAATGCGGTTATTTTGGTTGATAGCATCTACGACAATATGCTCGAAAAGTTAAAAGCTAAAGGCGGTTATCTTTGCAATGAAGAAGAAAAACGCAAGCTTCAACAAACACTTTGGGACGAAGAGGGACATATCAATACCGCGATGGTTGCTCAACCCGCCGCGAAGATTGCTGCCATGGCAGGATTGTCCGTCCCTGAAAACACCGAATTTTACATCGTCTTAGAAGATGGCTGGGGTCCAGACCATCCCTTCTCAGGTGAAAAGCTCTCAGTCATCATGGCGCTTTATAAAGCAACGGACATCGATCACGCGATCACATTAACCAACAATATCCAGAGCTATCAAGGGCAAGGCCATTCCTGCGGCATTTATTCTCAAAGTGATGACAACATTATGAAGCTTGCGGACGCCACGAGAACTTCGAGGGTCATGGTGAATCAGCCTCAAGCTGCTTCAAACAGCGGCAATCTTTGGAATGGCATGCGTCAGACCTTCTCTCTCGGGTGCGGCTCATGGGGCGGCAACGGTACCAATAACAATATTTCTTGGCGTGATCTCATCAATGAGACCTGGATCTCTAAACCCCTGGCCCAAACAAAAGAGCTCGCATCTGATGAAGTGTTATTTGGTAGCGTCATAGCCAAACTCGGCTAGCGCGAAAGCATTGCGTTAGCGCCAGACTCGACTCGCCGAGCGTTTGACCTGCCTCTCCTGACACTGCGAAAGGCAGGCCATTCCCGAGGACTTTTCCAGCATTTACATCATCGTTTTAAGCAGCCGCTTTAAAGAGACCAAAGAATCATAGCCCAATGCCTGGGTAATCTCTTGTTGAGCATCTCCAGCGCTCAACCGGAGCCTGACTTCTTGGCGGCGAAACTGATTCAACAGCTTAGAGAAAGCTGTTCCGTCTGCTTTGAGTTTTCTTCGTAACGTTGATTTCTCTAAGTGTAATAAATCGGCGATCGAAACCATATCCAACGCGCTGCCAGCGGAATAGCTTTCTATGATGGCACGAGCCACCTTGTAGGCCGTGCATTGTTGCTTCAAGCGCATCCCAACCAAAGGATTCACGATAGATCGAGTAATGAGGTCCCAACCTGGGCTGGCAAACGGATTCTCGGATGACAAAGCCTTTAGATTAAAAGCTACCTGAGATGCACTTTGTAACATCACATGCTTCGGCTTTAGTTCTAGGAGTTGCGCCTTTGTAATGACTTGGTTGTCAAAGGTCACGCTGTGAACCGCTTGCTTAAGACCCAGCATGCTCGAGACCCCGAGCGCTAATTGCTGCAAGAGCATGACATGCTGCCAGGCTGGCATCGCCGCCAAGGGATAAATCGATACTCGAAGGGTCTCGAAATCCCGACGAACGCCGATCGCATAACTGTTTGAGTCTAACAACGCCATCTGTGCGCCCGTCTTCAAAATCTCAGATGGCGAGGTCGCAGCGGCACACAGAGTCCAAACTGTAGGAGCCTCCATGAAAGAATACTGCTGCCAAAATCGACCCATTTTTATGGCGGTATAACCTGCCTGCAGGATCCGATTGGCACGATTTAATTTGGCAGGATCAATCACTTCATCAACATCATGCCAGAGATTATGAGCACTACCGCTACTCAGCGAAGGGGCATTCGAGTCCAGCTTTTTGAGTAAAGCGCTCATCCCAATTACCGATGGCCCAAAAAACCAATGCCCAATTTTATGGCCTTCCTTGGCCTCTACTATCCGCAATGCTCCGTACCTCTATCCTTTTCGAAGGTAACTTTTGATACAACCCGTTTATTGTCTGGATGGCAACTTATTCCAGACCTTATTTCATTCAAACTCTGAAACCAATAAATTTGCGACGCTTACAAAAGTTAAAGCGGATTGATGGCGCCTTGGGCTACCTATTCATGCCGCGATGCAACCCCAGGTCATATCCGTACAACCTTAATAGGGGCTCCAGAAGGCCTTATTACACCATTTTGTTGTGGCGCTTACAAAACCCGGAGCGCTGAGAAGGCAACCAGGCGCTAAAGAGGCGCTGTTAGCGCGCGTTCGCTCTAGCTGCTAAACGGCTGACGGGATAAAAAGTGATATTTTGTTGCAATTTAGTAAAAATCCTTCATCTCTTTTGGCTTTAAGTCGCTAGGTCTCTGTTGGCCGCATTGATCCGAACCTTTATCTCACCTAGACCAGCTTTTTGGCCACCGAGCTAATAACCGAGTTGGCGCCTTTTTCGAAAGAGAACTTGTCGTATTTAGACCCTACGACCGAAGACTTAATCACGCTTTAACGCGATTATGCAGATTGATAACGCTTACTCTGGCTTATTCATGTCGCAAAGTAATCGCTGGATAGACCCCTGCCGCACAACCTCACGGAGCAAGAGATCTTTTGTCACAATGTTGATTTTGCGCAAACAACAATTTGAGTCCTGCTATAGCAAAAAACTGCACGTTTGCCCCTGAACGCGCTCGTTTACGCTAGCTAAGAACCAAATGATATGTTAGATTTGAGTGATAATTTGTTGCAAAAAAAGACCGACTAAATGTTTTACAAATCCCTTCTTTTCGGTCTATTTTTTTTACCTACCACTTTAATTGCGGCGTCCGATCAACTACTTGAGAAACTGCTAAGTAGCCCATCTCATAAACAAATCAGCCTTCTAGA
>Ga0255758_10000345_pt1 | contig 51349 bp, 32 predicted proteins | sample 011ome_24_FD_179958 | JGI IMG/M metagenome (GOLD analysis project Ga0255758, IMG submission 179958) | Coastal salt marsh microbial communities from the Groves Creek Marsh, Skidaway Island, Georgia - 011513CT metaG (version 2) | ecosystem: Environmental > Aquatic > Marine > Intertidal zone >... | reverse complement strand
TAAAAAAAAAGAGAAAAAAAGGGAAAAAGGGAAAGAAGTGCTTTAAAAAAGTCGTCGACGACGATGACGACGATGACGACGACGGGATTACCACGCGCGTCGTCGTCGCATCGTCAGGCTTTTCCTTCGTTTCGTCGTCGTTGTTGTCGTTGTTGTTGTTGTTGTTCCCGGGTTTTATACCGCCGCAACAAAGAACAAATTACCCATAACCAACTAAGAAGAAGAAGAAGATATTATTATCCAAAAGCGCACCCAGAAAGAGAAACGAAAGAAGAAGAAGAAGAAGAAGAAGAAGAACGCGACGACGTCGTTCGAATCAACGAGCGATTTCACTGGAGCAAGAAACTTTCGAATTCTGACGAGGACACGATTACGAGGGATGATTTGCGGATGATGCCGAAAGAGTACTTTAACAAAAAGAACAACAACACCAATACTAACATTCAAGAAGTGCATCGAGATCGAGACACGTCGGTCTTGGTGACCGACGAGCAATTGCAGAGAGAGTTTTTCAGGGACAATCGCGACCGCGAGATAGAATCAGAAGAAGACGGCGAATACTCGAAAATGAAAGAGCGCTTACTTTTACTTCTGCCGTCGCTGCGAACGACAACGAACGCGAACAACAATAAGCGACTCGTCGAAGATTTACTCTTCCGGGTCGGTCTCGAACGCGTTTCGTCTCGATTGTTGTCCATGCGGAAAATCTTCCCGACTTGCGACGTGGCCGAAATGGCCAGTAAGAATCCCAAAGTGTACTTAAACTTTAGTAGTAGTAATAGTAGTAGTGATAGTAAAATCGAACGCGGCGCCGAAGAAGACAAACGCGAAGATGCTAAAATCGAACGCGAGTGGCGAATGGAAATCGATACATTGGAAGACATGTTCCCATTCGCCGGCCAAAACGGCTTACCAAACGTCCAAAGAATGGTACAAGCCGTGCCTCAAATGCTCGATTCTCGCTTTGTCCAAAGAAGCATCCAAGCTTTGATCTCCTCGAAATTAGCCGAGGACGAGCTCGACGCGAAAACGAAACTGCACAAAAATCCGCGTTTGATATTAAACGTGGAATCCTCCAGCAACCGATCGCGGTTCGAGAGCGCGAGTCATTTCGATCAAACCAACGTGAAAAGGAACAAAGTTGTCTTCCACGACTCGAAAGTGAGGGAGACGTATTACGATACTTCGTAATAAAAGTAGTAATATAATAAGAGGACTCGCAGTAGATGTGAATAATGTGAGCACTTTACCTTGTTTTTTTTGGATGTTTTGGATAAAAATTGCACGCAAAAAACGACACAAAAACACACACGAGACACACATGCGCGCGCACTCCTCCTTCTCCTTTTCTTACTTTTGCACGACAAACCACAGGGCGAATACAAACAACACCACTACGACTACTTCCACGACTGATTATTCCAGAAGAATTTTAATGATATACAACGCGAGAAAAGCAAAAATCGAGCGCGACCGACGACGCATCCAACAGCAGTCGACGTTAGATGACGACGAAAGGATGAACGAAGAAAACGTCGACGACATCGAGGTGAATTTAGATGTTGCCTTAGCGAATTGGACCAGAGAACGACGAGGTCAAACGTTGTTTCAAACGTTTATCGAAGAGAACGAGGCGTTCGAGAGTTCCCAATACGATCTTTTCCACGGCGCGTGTTTGATAGCGATGCACGCGAATCCAGAGTTGGACGTAAACGAGCAGAAAAATCGAGTGAAAGCGTTGGCGGAGGAGGTGGAGAAAGAGTTGCCGGAAAACCGAGAGGAGCGCTTTACCTTGCGCACGATTAAGAAAATCTCCACGCTTTTATTCAACAAAGAGGTGAATCCAGAGACGGCGTTTCAAGGGAATCTGGAGGATTATTACGCCGTCGGAAACTCGTGCGTGGACAAAGTTTTGGATACGAAGCGAGGAATTCCGATTACGTTATCTTTGATATACATGGAAATCGCGAAAATGGTCGGAATTAACATGGTTGGCGTGAATCTTCCCGGACATTTTATGATTCGCCCAGCAGATGTGCCCGAATGTGAGATTTTAGTCGATTGTTTTCACGATGGAGACGTGTTGTTCGTAGAAGACGCCGAAGAAATGCTCTCCAAACTGTATAGACTACGGAAAGGCGAACGAGTCACCATCGATAGATCTTTTCTGGAAGATAACCACTTAAAACCGAGAGCATTTTACACGAGAATGCTGACGAACCTCAAGTCCATATACTTTAACAAGAGCGATTACAAGAACGCGTTGGCGATGTGCGAATACCAGAAGTACTGCTCGCCGGATGGGGCGATAAGAATAATGAACGTGAGAGACTCTGGGATGTGTCATTTTTTACTACACAACTACAGCGACGCAATGTTAGACTTAACGGAATATTTAGAGTCTGAGTATTCCAGCAATATCAGCGCGGAAGATAGAGCTAGCGTTCAGAACATGCGAGATCAAGCGAGGTTGCACTTATCGCGCTTTTAGGAGGATTAAAATATTAGCCGTTCGATTAAATCATCATCGTCGTCCTCATCATTAGTTAGTGTACACTATTTCTATTATTATTATTATTACCCACTACAACATAATCTCTCTTCTATGCTATTTCTATTATTCCTATCATCATCATCATCATTTCGTGTACGCTCGTCGCGCCATCTTCTTGTTATGCTTCTTCTTCTTCTTGGACATCGAGCCTATAAACACCGGGAGCTCTACCCGTTCCTCGTCCTCGTCTGCGTCACCCTCTTCCACTCCTTCTTCTCGCATCATCAGCTCCTTCTCTAGCTTCTGCTCCAAAACCAACTCAATTTCCGCTTTCCTCGCCATCATGATCTTCTTCCTCTTCTCGATCGGAAACGCTTTCCCGCTGTATTCCATCTTCCCAACCACGCCTCCAGATTTACTCTTCAACGATTTGACCAAAATCTCCTCCCCGGGTTCGCTCACGCACGTTTTCAAATCCACCTTCCTCTCGTCCGGTTTCGAGCTCGATCCGTGCACCGTCGGCACCTCGCTTTGTGTTCTTTTCCTCTCCAATTGCTCCATCATTTCTTTCTTCTCCTCTTTTTTCCTTTTCGCGAACGCTTCCATGAACGCCGCCTTTTGCAAGTACACGTCTTTCGTTTTTCTTCTCGTCAGGTGCGTTTCGCGACTGGTGTGTTCATATTTGCGACCGATGCCTTTCGAGCGCGCTCGGTGCATTCTTACTGTTTATATGCACTTCGTCCCCTTCTCTCTCTCTCGTTTCTTCTTTCTACGCGTGATAAAAGCCCAAAGTGTGTGTGTGTGCTCTCTTTGTGTGGGAAACGTCCAAGTTTTTGTTCTTGCGTGCATTTTCCCCCCAAACCAAACGAAAAACATTTTCAAAAACCACCCAAACGGCATAAACACAAACACACTTACACATAAGTATGTTTGAAAAGCTCTTCGCGTGGTGCGGGTTACACCGCCCCGGGAAAGAAGACGGTAAAGAGAACGCGACGACGACTGGAGGATCGGACGATCTCGCGATCGACGACAACAGCTCCGACGTCGGTTCGGAAGCCGGGAGTTCCATGATCTCGGTGGAAGAACTCGACCCGGTCACCGGGAAACCGACGAGAGTTTTGAAGAAGAAGAAAAGTTTAATCGGCCGAGCGTACCGGAAGGTGACGAAATCGAGGAGCGGGAAAAATAAGAAAAGCGGTGGTGCAGAGGAGGACGGGGTAGCAGCGGCGGGAGGAGTAGCAGGTGGTGGGGCGTAGAAGGATCAAGGAGAGAAAAGAAATGAATATCCGAACGGACTAACGGACACTCTCGTCAGGAAAAGGAAACAAAAAATTGAACACAAACACGAAAGAAGTAAATACTCCACGCTCGAAAAGTGAACGACGAGAGCGAGAGAGAAAGCGCGACGAGAAACAACAACAACAACAACAACAAGAGAGAGAGAGAGAGATCGAGAGGAATCTTCTCTTTATTTATATATATATTTTTATAACGTTTTGTACTATTATCACACACACGCACCAAAAGCTCTGCTCGTGTACAAATATCTGCGCTTCGTTTCCCTGTCCTCTGGTTCCCCAAAGGTCACCTGAAAAACCTCACAACGCACAAAGCGCGCTGCTCGGAGTAAAAGAAAAGAAAGAGCTTTCTCTGCTCTCTCTCTCTCTTTCTCTCTCGTCCTCACTTTTTGCTGGTCTCGCTTCTCAATCTCGCGTAACACGTATAATATGTTTGATTTCCAAGCCTGCTGCGGGGGCGCGAGAACGGGGAAGAAGAAAAAAGCATCCGATGATGATGATGATGATGATGCTGACGGTGATGATGAAAATGAATGCAAAAAGAAGAAGAGGATGCCAGAGCTGACCATATACGGATTAGAGAAAATCGAAGAGAGCAACGAAGAAGAAGGCGAAGAAGAAGAAGAAGAAGAGTCCGATGAAGAAGACGAGCTTGAGGAGGAAAAGAAAGACGACAGCGCGAAAGAGTCCGAAGAAGATGAAGATGAAGATGATGATAAATCCACCCCTGGGCTTCGTCTTTCTCCAAAAATTCTCGTTGAGAAGAAGAAAACGAGCAGTAGTCTAGTCGCGCAAACGCGAGCGGCGAAAGCAGCCGCCGCAGTAGCAGCACAATCAACAACAACAGAAATACAACCGACGAAAACGAGAAATAAGAAAGAGAAGAGAGAGTTTCGTAAAAAAATGGCCGAGGAGAAAGCCGAGCAGCAACTGGAACGCCGAGCGAAGAAGCGAGGGAACGACGGCGGGCAAGGGAAAAGGAAAGGGTCGAAGAGCAAGAAGGCGTTTTTGCAATCGAACTTTAAGCCGACGTTGGCGTTGTAAAGAAACAAATGTTTTTATGTATTGTTCTATCCTAAAATCTGTTGTTAAAAGTTTTACGCTCCTCCTTCCTGCTTCGCTTTCGCTTTCGCGCGCTTCTTGGCGTTTTTCTTGGCGTTGCGAGACCGAGTATCCAATGGGGCAGCATTCGGATCCACTCCAGTTTCGTTCTTATTTGAAGACTTATTTCGTTTACCCCACGCGGAGGAGGCGTACGACGCCATGCGCGCTTCTTTATCGTCGTCGTCATCATCATCGTCGTCGTCTTTATCGTCTTTATTCTTGCGCTTTTTACCGTCGCCTCGTTTCTTCTCGTCTTGCCTCTTTTGCTTCAAGAACTTCTCGGCCAACTCGCGCGCTCTCGCGCGATTTTTCGCGCTCAAGAACCCTTCGTCTTCTCTGTACGGCGCGATTTTCTTCAAACTGACTATTTGATTTAAATCCTTATCGTCCAAGGAGAGAATTTCGCGCGTAGTTAAGCCGTAGTTGGACGGCGCGACTTCTTTGTATTGAAACCGAGTCGGTAATCCATCGACGAAATCTTCGTAATCGAGGGAATAAAACTCATCCATTTTCTGCTGCAACTCTTTCTTCCATCGCTTCAAAGCGCGTTTGGAGTACACGTTTTCTTGATTTTGATCGTTATCGTCGTCGTCGTCGTTTTGATCATCTGCTGCGTCTCCGTCTCGCTCCTCTGCTTCGTTGTCGTCGCTATCGTCTTCATCATCATCTCCGTCCAATAAATCCTTCTCGGCTTGTAACTTTGCGTCTACTTTTGCCATGTTCTTCCGAATCTTCTCGAAGCGTTCGTTTTCTCTCGCGTTGACCTCCTCTGGTGCTTTCATCAACACCTTCAACTCGTCCTCTACATCGTCGTCAAACTCCGGTTTAATTGGGTTCCCGTCTTCATCCTCCAACTCTTGATAGGCTTCGTCGTTCTCTTTACTCTCGTACAATTCTCGCATCGCCCGATCGTGCGCGTCTGGATCAAATTCTTGAGTTAAATCGGCAATCTTTGCCGCGTCGGTGCCGGAAATGCCACCAATTTTCGAAATCAAATCGACTTTTTTACGAATCTCTTCTCTCTTTAAGTTCTTCAAGCGTTTGACTTCCTCCATCAACTTTTGCCGCTCGGTCTGTTTCCTCTCTTTTACGCTTTGTCTCTTCTCGCGACGACGGGTGTCTTCGCGACGAAGCGTCCCGTCGATGTTTCTCGCGTGCGACCGAATAGATGTCCCCCCTGGCTCTTCGAATCGGAAGTTGTATTCGTGTTCAAACTGTTCTTGTCTTTCTAAATCTTCCTCGGAGGAATCCGAATCTGAATCTCCTCCGTTTGTTCTTCCATCGGCGTTGATATCCGTCCATTTGCGATTGACGATGTAATCTTTCAAAAACTCGTCCTCGTCTTTCAAAACCTCGGCTAACTTTTTCTTATTCTCGTCTTCTATTTTATGAGTGCTGTCCTTCGCGTTGTTGTTGTCGAATTTCTCTGCGCGTTTCTTCACGACTAATCCTCCGATGTCGTCGTCTGAATCTGAATCTGAATTTCCGTCGTCGTCGTCGCCGCTACTACTACTACTGTTATTGCTCCTGCTATTACCGGCGGCGCTTTTGAACGCCTTCTTCAACGCCTCTTGCTCTTCCACGTACGACGGGCCGGCATCTTTGTTTCGTTTGCCTAACCCATCTTCGTCTTCGTCCGATTCATACGTCCTGGCGCCGCCTTCGAGCAAGTCTCTCGCTTGCACTTCCCGCAGCGTCATCTTCTTCTTCTTTTTCTTCTTCTTCTTTTTATCGGAGTCATCAGGTCCAGAATCCGATTCAGAATCCGAGGAGGAAGAAGAGGAAGATTCGTCGTATAACTTCGCGTTCGGATCGTACACCGACGGATCTTTATTCTTCAACTTTGCCAACACGTCCACGAACTGCTTCTCTTTCGTCTCTGGAATATCGCCCTCGTCCGAACTGCTGCTCTCATCATCGTCGTCATCATCAGAATCGCTGCTCCCATCGCTCTTCTTCTGTTTCATCATCATCCCTTTCACTAAATACTCTTTCCCGACTTTTTCTTTCAACCGGTGTTCCTCTTTCCTCCGTTCGTTGTGTTCGAAGCGCGAGGCAAATTTTTGGTTGATTTTCAGCGTGTCTTTTTTTTTCATCTTCTTCTTCTTCTTCTTTTCCTCGTCGTCGTCGGAAGACAAAGAAGAAGAAGAAGAAGATCCATCCTCGTCGCTTTTATGACGGTCAAACATTACGCGAGAAGAACAGTCTCACTTATAGTCGCAGAGCTCTCTTCTTTTTCTTTAACTGATACTACGTGTTGATGATGATGATGATGAATGAGATTCCAAACGAGAGTAGAGTATTCCAAGTGAAGTACAGATGTGTTTTGGCGGCGGTTGCGCTCCTCTTTTCCTTCTTTTTTTTTCGCGAGAGCAAAAAAAAAATGAACACGCGAAAAAAATGAACAAAAAAAGGAGGGACTTTTTATGCACGAAAGGGGGTCAAGTCGTCACATATTTATTCTTATATTACAGGAGTACAGGAGTAACACACACACACAGTATTCCTCGTCACTGCGCGCAAAACAAAGAGAGCGAAGAAGAGAGAGAGAAGCGGAGAGGCGCGAAGCACTTTTTTTTTTATCGACGATAAAAATACGACGACGATGCGGCAACAAAAACGATTCTTCGTCGACCACAACAAAGGGGTTGTTTTTTCTCTTCTTTTGTTCTTCGTTTTTGCGTCGTTGTTCTCTCTAACTGTCGTGAATGCGTTCGAGTCGCCGGCGAAAGCTTCCCTGAAAGCGTTCGAAGTCGTGACGTTTTCAAAAGTAGAAACGACGAGGGCGACGAAATCATCTTTAACTTCCTCTCCTGACGATGATACTGATGAAAAGATTACCGCGGTTGAATTCACCGCGTTCGGGACGCACTTTCGCGTGAACGTGGAACAATCGTACAAAAAATTTCTCAAAAATGGCGCCTTGTTCGTGGACCAATTGAACGGAAACGAACCGAAGTCGATCGATTGGGTGAATACGCTCGAGTTGGAACGAGAGAAGAAATGCTTTTACGACGGTAAAACCGTGCTTTCTTCTTCTTCTTCGACGACTGCGGGAACGAAAAATGCGAATAACATCGCGTCTGGGAATCTTTGCCCGGGGGGATCTCGCGCGCACTTCAACGTCGTCGCGAAGAATGAGAGCATTTCTTTGGCGTCGCCGCACGCGGACTTTACCGAGGACGTGGCGCAGGAGAAGATGAGACGGCGAAGAAGCCGTTCGCTTTTACAAGACGATGACGCGGATGGCGATGATTCGATTGCGACCAGTGATAGCATCAGTTTGAGTAAGAAGTTACGATCGACGTATTTCATCGCCTTTCGAGCGGAAGACGAACTCGACAGCAACTTGGAAGGGACCAGATTCGACGAGGTAATGTATAAACCTGGGACCACCGCCGACGACGAACACGGACACAAGAAACGAATGCGACGAAGGCTTAATCACGCCGGCGAACATTGGACTGCTCAGTTGGAAACGTACGTCATCATCGATATGAAACGCTCCGCGGACTACATAAATGATGGGAAGACGGATATGGATTGCATCATGGATTCGTTGGCGGTTATGAACTTTGTCAACGCGCTTTACGACGGGGTCTTTGATGTCGAATTAAACGTGGTCGTGAGTGGATTCGGTATCTTTAGCGCGAGTCAAGGAAATACTGTTTCGGACGGTAATCTTGGAACGTCGGAACCGTGGACGCACGCCACGCTTGCGGACGATACCGAGGCGTGCGATTATTGTGAAAATGATGATGAAGTCGACGTGGAGAAATTCTTAGACAACGTTTCGAATTGGGTGGTTGAGCAGGATCCTTCTTTTTTCAACGGCGCGGACGATGTCGTTGTACTGTCTGGACACGATTTTGACGGCGGTACCATTGGACTTGCGTGGTTGGGTACGGTTTGCAAAACATGGGCGCAAAACGTAAACGAGGTCAGATACACCAATACGTTGCGATACAGCGCTGCAACCGTTGCGCACGAAATAGGACATAACCTTGGATTTCCGCACGATGGTGATGGCGATTCTGGCACAGAGAGTTGCCCTGCTGCTGGATTAATTATGGCCGCGCTTGCGGGTACTGAACTCGAAACGCAATGGTCGACGTGCTCGAAAGACGTATACAACGATAAAATCGAAGGCATGAAGTCGTGCTTGACTCAAGGGAATACCAACGTTTGCGGTAACGGAATCGTTGAAGAAGGTGAAGAGTGCGATTGTTACGGTAAAGATTGCACGAACACTTTATATTACGGTGCAAATGAACAAAACTGTTGCGATGCGTCCACGTGTAAACTGAAAACAGGTAAAACGTGTTCGAGTTACCACGACGGCTGTTGTACCGACGCGTGCAGCATCGCGGCGAAGGATGTCGTGTGCAGAGCCGCCGCTGGTGAAGGTGGATGCGATGTTGCAGAAACGTGCGATGGCGTTTCGAAATCGTGCGATTCGCGCGATTACTGGAAACCGTACGGGACAATTTGCACAGTTGATTCGAAGACGGGTGGGTGCTATAAAAACGAATGCAGAGTTGACCTTCCCCAAGCAGAAAACAAACCGTGCTTTTGGTTGTGGGGAGGTGTGTACTATGCAACAAAGAAGGGTGCTCCGTGCTCAACGGACACGATTTCTGGCGTCTACTCAAAAGTATGCGACGGTGAAGGCGCTTGCGTCTCCCCTATAATGTTGGATTACGATAACAACGCCATCACGAATACGCAAAAATGCGACGCGTCGGAGAAAACACCAGAAAACGGAAGTATCGGTGCTTGCAAAGAGTTACTCTCGCACGGCGAAACGTGTATTTTCAATTGCAACTCTGGATACTCCCTTTCCGGAGCAACCTCGTGTTCTGCAGGCAAGACGATAAGTACTGCCGCGTGCAAACCGACCTCTGTTGCAGCGATTGAATCTTCCTTGGAACTTTCGCCATACTCCGTCGCAACATTTTTGGACGCGCAAAAGACCGCCTTTATCGCGGGCATGGCTTCCTACTTGGCCGTTGAAGTCGATAAAATCACCATCACGGATATCACCGATGTTGTTTTCAGTGGCGCCGACGACGATAATTACCGGCGACGAAAATTAACCGCGACGAACGCCGTCCAAGTCGATTTCAAAGTCGAAACGTCCTCGTTCGCCAACCTCGCCGTCGTGGAAACGAAACTGGTCACCGATGACGCGACAAACTTGGTCGCGGCGCTCGATGGACAAGCTGATTTAACTGTCACTGCCAGTTCTATCAAGGCGCCAATTACCGTCGTAAAACTCGCGCCTCCGCCGAGTCCTCCTCCACCGAGTCCTCCTCCGACGAGCACTTTGATTATTTCGCCGGCGGCGCGTCGCGCCGCCTTTTCTTCTTCCGAGTTTTACTTTTTAACGTTTTTTACGAGCGTTTTACTCCTCGCGTTCGCGTAAAATGATGAATGATAAGTATTGCCTGTGTTGATTACGAGTATACCAGCTCCTTTTACGTGTACATATGTAATTCGAATTGTCTTAAAGCTGCGTATATAAACTCCTGCAACACGTGTGTGCCCACATTTTTTTTTTAAAGAAATTCCTTTTTTCTCAAAAACACACGACACATTTTTCGCAGATCTCTTCGTTTGAATACTACTATTATTAACGCGTAACACTTGTTGCAACTCTCATCGTCGTCGTCATCATCGCACATATATCATCATCGGAGGAGGAGAAGTACAGAGAATATATTGTTGTTGTTGTTGTTAAAATAATATGGCGGGTTCGTTGATGAAACGCATGTCTTCTTCGTTTAAGAAGAAGAAATCCATCGTCAAAGATGACGACGACGAGACGAACGCATCTGCATCATCCTCGTTTCCGTCGTCGTCTGTATCGTCGAACGAGGAGAAAAAGATGACAGGTGGTGGTGGTAATACGAAGACTAATACGAATGGGAGTGATTACGTGCCACCGAAGAAAAGAAACGAGTTTACGTTTACGCTCCCGTCGTCCTCGGACGAACGGGACCAGAAGTGGGACGTCATCATCGTTGGCGCCGGCGTCGCGGGGGCTTCGTTGGCGTGCGTGTTAGGCGACGAAGGGAGGAAAGTGTTGTGCGTGGAACGAGACGCGACGACGCCGGAAAGAATCGTCGGGGAGTTGTTACAACCGGGCGGGTATAAGAAATTGAAAGAGTTAGGTTTAGAATCGTGCGTGGAGAACATCGACGCGCAGAAAGTGTACGGATATACCATGTATAAAGACGGGGAGGAGGCGACGATGATGTATCCGCTGGACGAGCAATCGCTGAACGATGATATCGCCGGGAGGTCGTTTCATAACGGGAGGTTCGTGCAACAGTTGAGAAGGAAAGCGTACGGGAATAAAAACGTGACTTTGAGAGAAGGGACAGTGAAGTTTTTAGTGAAAGAAAACGGGGAGACGTGGAACGACGAGGCGAACGACGGCGGCGTCGCCGGCATCGCGTACGACATCGGAGGCGACGAGTGGGTGAACGGGCAATTAGTCGCAGGAAAGGAGAAACCGAAAAGGTTTACGTCCTACGCGCCGTTGACCATCGTGTGCGATGGGCACTTTTCCTCTTTGAGGAAAAAGTTAGCGGATAATAAGATTGATCACCCTTCGCACTTTGTCGGGTTGATTTTAGACGGCGCGCCGAGCGAAATTTTAGGCGAAAACGCGAATCAAGGCCACGTGGTTTTGGGAGATCCATCTCCGGTTTTGTTCTACCCGATCTCCTCGAAAGAAGTTCGGTGTTTGGTGGATATTCCTTCACACGTGAAAATGCCTCGCGTCAAAGACGGGTCGATGGCGAAGTACGTCTTGGAGAAAATTTTACCACAAGTTCCTAAGCGCGTGCAACCGTATTTGAAAATTGCCGTCGAACGCGGCGACTTTAAGGCAATGCCGAACAAAACGATGCCGGCGAATCCGAAGCGAACAAAAGGGGCAGTTTTGCTCGGGGATTCGTTTAACATGCGCCATCCGTTGACCGGGGGTGGCATGACCGTCGCTTTGAGCGACATCGCCACCTTCAAATCGACGCTACAACCGTTGGGTCCGTCTTTCCGCGACGGCCAGTCGGACGCGTACAACATCTCCGGCATACAAAAAGCCGTCGACGAATTCTACGCGCACCGAACGCGACCGGCGTTAACCATCAACACCTTGGCCAACGCCTTGTATAAAGTCTTTACCAAATCCGAAAACTCCGGCATGGAAGAGATGCGCAAAGCGTGCTTTCAATACCTCAAGCTCGGCGGTGGATACGCTCGAGGTCCCATCGCCTTACTCTCCGGTTTAGACCCGAACCCTTTGAATTTAGTCACGCATTTCTTCGCCGTCGCGGTGTTTGGCATGGGTCGTTTACTCGTCCCGCTCCCGACTCCCGAACGGTGTTGGGAAGGCTTGAAAGTTTTAAGCGGCGCGACGCAAATCATCGTCCCCATCGTCAACGGCGAGGGAATTTTACGCATGTTCTTCCCGGCAACCATTCGAAGACGTTTGGGATACATCTGACTGAGATAAATACCCGAGATATTGGTACATAAGTAGCGCATTTTTAGCCCTTAATGTGAAAAAAATTCAAAGATTCAAAAAATCTCTCATTTTCTCGCTCGCTCTGATTTGTCCGCACAAATCGGATAACGACGACGGATAACCTTAATTGACACACGCTTTACATATCCGCGCAACATATTTATGTATTTTAAAAGCACCTAAATTGCGCGCTCGCCTCTGCTCGATTCGTTGTATACGTGGAATTACTCTCTGTCTCGTTTTCGCAGAAAAGTAGTTTTTGACCAACGTTATTAGTGTTTGTATTCGTTGCGCGCGAAAGCGTTCGTTTCCTCAAATCCGATGGACGACGCAAATTGGAAAGCGACGGAGAGCAACGCGATGGGAGAAGGCAACGAGAACAACAACGTGGCGGATTGTTTATCGCTCCCGAGCAACGCCGCGAGAGAAAACGAACAACAACAACAAGAACAATGCGGTGGTGGTGATGTCGGTGGCTCGAACACCTTGTGCGGCGGCGCGACGAGTAAAAACGAAAACAACAAGGCGTTTAACAACGAGTCCACGGGGTCGAAACAAGCGAAGATGAGAAAACTCGCGCACGAAGCCGCGTTGGCGAACGTGATGACAGATTTAGATATCATAGACAACGGGTACCGAAACTCACCGTACGTTATCGTGGACGGCGATGGAGTTTTGTTTTCCGGAGCGCCGAAACCGAGAAACGAGAAGGAGCGATTGTTAGCGGTGCGAGCGAGCGGAATTTTAGACATCGAGAACAAAGACGCGGACGAACATTTTGATTTGTTGACGTCGATTTGTGCGACGGCATTGAGAGTGCCGATGTGTTTAGTCACCATAGTAGGGAAGAACAAGCAAACATTTAGGGCGAATATTGGGTTAGATGCGACGGAGACGAAGAGGGAGAACAGTTTCTGTGGATGGACGCTGTTGCCGAAAGAACCGAAAGTATTGGTCGTGGAAGACGCGATGCAAGATTTTCGGTTTCAAACGAACGAGTTAGTTTTAGGACCGCCGCATTTGCGGTTTTACGCCGGCGCACCGATTATCGTTCGAGGCGTGCGGTTCGGATCGTTTTGCGTTTTGGATACGAAGCCGAGGCACGACATGTCTGGGGAAGATTTGAACTTATTGACTCGATTAGCGGACGCGTGCGCGAAAACGATCGAGAAGACGGCGATGCAGATGTATTTCATGGACGCGATTGATGATAGCGATAGAGGGTTCATGTTGGTCAGTTTAGGTTCGGTAGATAAAAAAGAAGAAGATGACGATTGTCGTGATAAAGAAAAAGAAGAAGAAGAAGAAGAACGAATTCCCGATGAGTACGGGAATTATATATATAATCGCGAAGACCAGGAAAACATGGACGAAGACGAAGAGGAACGCGATGCGACGATGTCCATAGTGTACGCAAACAAAGCGACGAAGAGACTCTTGGGGTTTTCAAAGGAGAAAAACTTCACCGGCGAATCCTTGTATACGCTATTTTCCGAAGCGAGCGCGAGTGGACAGATCAAACCCAACCCGGGCGAGAGGAGCGTTGATGAGTTTTTCGAGGAGATTTTGAACGACGAAAGCGAAGAGAAGAACGAGAAAACCGGGAAGATGACGAAGAGAAACTTTGCGAGAGAGTTTTCAATTTCAAAAGAGTTTTCGGTGACAACACCAACCACATCGGCAACTGCTAAACGAGGAGACGAGGGGAAAGACGCGACAAAAGAGAAGGAGAAAAAGAACAACAACAAGAACAACAAGAGCATGGTTGAGAACATGACGCAAACGTCCTCTCGTCACGTTCGCGTGGAACTTTCGAGAAAAGCGTCTACGTTTCAGCGGATACGAAAGAGCGGCGCGAAGAACTCGACGCTGTCGCCGCCGCCGACGCCTGGATCGCAAGACATCATACTCGACAACGACAATGAAGGGAGCGAGGAAGAGGACGAACTCAATGCGTCGCAACACCTACCGAAAAACTTAAGTGCATTCCATGTTATTGTCGTAAATATCACGGACATCACGTGCGAAGTTAACGAACGTCTTCGATCGTTAAAGAGCGTACAAGAAAAATAAGAAAAGTCACCGCCGCTTTTGCGCTTTGTAGTATTAGTAAATATGTATTCTTACACTGCGTTGTTATTAGCACACAAATATACCCACTGCACCTGGTATAATGATTACTAATCGTCATCTTGAAACGGATACGGTTCGTCCTCGATCGGTCCTAACGACGTCACGCGCAACGCAAACTTACAATTCTTCACCACCCTCTCGCTTTCTTGCGTTTGCCCGACGTAACTAGACGACAAATCGCTCCTCAATCCGTCTTTAACAAAGTGCACTTTCACTCTCACGTTGACTGATTCCAAAGCGCCCTCCACCACGCCGCACACAACCTCGCAATACGACAAACTGTTCGTATATTTTTCCGGCAACTCCACGAAATCCGCCAAAGAGAGATCCTCGATCGCTAACGTAACGCTCTCGTGACTACTACTACTGTTACTGTTCATGTTGCTGGTACTGTTGTCATTCGTGGTGGGAGTATTACCACTACTACCGTTACTACTACTATTACTGCTCCAATCGACTAATCGACACCGCGCGTTGAGGAACATGCGAAACCCGACAAACGCCACGTTCTCCATAACCTCTCGAAACGTTTTGCACGAATCCGCCGCGTTATTACTGCCACCGTAATAACTGCCATTCCCCACTCCGTTCCCACCACCGCCAGTATTCATCATCTTCGCCAGATACTCCTCGATCAATCGATTCCCGATCGATTTCCCAATCCCCCGTAATTTCGCATTCACGAACGAAGCGTCCCCGTTCGCGTCTCTCAACAACTGCACGAGAAACGCCCCGTACGTCAGCGAGAACAACTCCGAGTTTACTTTTTCCAAAGCGGTCGACTGAAACGTAATTCTCCCGAGTTGTTCTTTCGCGGTTTCCGTCGTCGTCGTCGTCGGTGCGTGCGCATTCACCGCGAGTGAAGAAAACGACGACGGAGACGACGATTGGTGGTGTTGGTGTTGCGTTGGATTTGGTCGCTGCGAAGGCTGCTGCGATACAGGGTAACGCGCGTTGTGTTGACTGTTGCTGTGCTGAGCGTGAGTAGGAGGAGAATGAGGAGGAGGCGGTGGTGCCGTACTCCTCAACGGAGGAGGAGGAGAAGGAGGAGGATTCATTTCTCAACGTCTTGTTCCTTAAATGAGTTTCTACTCTTACAAGACTTTTTAGAAATTTTGTGTGGAAAGACTGCGGTGTGATAGTCGTTTTGTTGTTGTTCTCGGTATCTGTGACGATGAATTTACGTATCTGTGATGATGAATTTACGACGTGTATGTGTATACTTTTAGAACTACAAATGAGCAGCTAATGTTGAGTGCGCTTGTGCCTTTTCAAATGACCAGATTCACGAAAACACTTCCAGCAAACATCACATTCGTACGGTTTCTCGCCCGTGTGAATACGCATGTGCTTTTTCAAATTACTAGATTCACTAAAACACTTCTCGCAAACTTCACATTCGTACGGTTTCTCGCCCGTGTGAATACGCATGTGCTTTTTCAAATTACCAGATTGACTAAAACACTTCTCGCAAACTTCACATTCGTACGGTTTCTCCTTCGTGTGCGTACGCATGTGCTTTTTCAAATTACCAGATGTACGAAAACGCTTCTCGCACACATCACATTCGTACGGTTTCTCGTTCGTGTGAGTACGCATGTGGTCTTTCAAATGATGAGATTCACGAAAACGCTCTTCGCACACATCACATTCATACGGTTTCTCTTTCGTATGCGTACGCATGTGTCTGGTCAACTGTGATGGAGATTGAAACACCTTCTCGCACACATCGCACTCGTGCCCTATCTTTCTCTTCGCTCCTTCCCTAACAGTTATCTCTTCTTCTTCTTCTTCTACTCCCTCTTCTTCGTCTTCTTTTTGTATCTGATTTTGATTCGCCTCGAGACCATCCTCCTCGTCAGGAATCCTCAAACACAACACCAAATTTGGTTCTTCTTCTTCTCTCGCCACCTTCAAAACCGTCCTCCTCGCGTTCACCGCTCTTTTCGGATGTGGACTCTTTCTTCGTCTCGCGGTAGTATACGTATTCGTACGCGAGACTTTAGAGGGGAGGAGGAGGTTGACTCCTACGGTGCGCATGTCTTATTTTTGTGTGATCAGAAAGGAGGAGGAGAAAAAAAAAAGGACGCTCGTAAAGAAAAAAATGGCCGTCTTATCAAAAAAAAAAACAAAGCAAAAAAACCTCAAAAAAGAACCCGTTGGTTTTCTCTTCTTTGTGGGGTAATTTGAGCGCACCAACGACATAAATTTAATACACAGAAAGGACACATCATCACGTATAATACCATGTTGGGAACAACGACCGCCTCGACGAGCGCGTCGAGGACGAGCAACAGGAGCGCCTCGTCTTCTGTCTCTTCGTACTCTTCGTCTGTCTCTCCTTCTTCGGTTTCGTGTTCTTACCGGCGGAAAAGATTAACGAGAAGAACGAAACCACGTCAGCAGCCGATCTCCTCCGCGCGCGAGAAAACCACCGCGACTTCTTGGTCTTCTTCTTTCACTTCTTCTTCGGCGAGAAGCGGCGTAAACGACGGCAGAATGAATTCCTGGACGAACTGCTCGACGAGTTCTTCTTCTTCTTCTTCTCTGTTTCTTAGTCGTCCTCGCGCGACGAGAGATTACGACGGAAGAGGATGTGATGAGAGTTTTTCTGCGTCGAGACGAGATCAAATCGTCGTCGTCTCGGAGGCGAAACTGCGAAACCGAAAAAATAAACATCGAACGCGTGCGATTCTTCCGGACTCGAATACCTCAGCAGAGACAGCAAATAATAGCAGTAGCACAAGCAACGGAATCGAACAGGTGGAAGGCGCGCAACCGCTGGACGAAACGTACGCGATTCCGGGCGTCCCGCCTCTCGCGAGCGACCAAGAGGCGAAGAGAGACGCCGTGCGAAGAGTGTCTCGGTTGAGCTCTTTAGTCGCGTTGAAAGATTTGTATCGAGAACTCATCGAAGCGGCTACTTTATTGGAAGAGCTGAAAGATTTCGACGCGACGCCTCTGCAGGATGATTTGAAAGGGTCGTTTGAGTACTCCGATACGAGCGGCGGCCAATCCTCTCAACAAGACGGGGAAACCGTGGTGAGTTTAGAAAAGAGATGTTCCAACTTTGAAGCGGTGTTGGAGCAAGTGGAGAATATCTTTCAAAGTCGCGAGCGGTTGCAAGAGAAGCTTGGGTTTATGGACGCGCCTTTGACCGCCCTGACGACGATGTTGACGTCGTCTTTGAAGTCCTCCAACGACGAGGACGATATTGAAGACGCCTTATCCGCGAAGAAGAATAACGCGTGGGAGATTGCGTTCGACGAGGACAAGGCGAAAGAGGACAAGGAGGTCGTCATCGACACTGTCAAAAAGTACGACAAAGAGTTGGAGGCGCTAGGGAACACATTCATGGAGAAGTGCGCATTCGGAACGGAAGTGCAAGCGGTGAGAGATCGATTGGAACGCGTGAAAGAATACTCAATCGACGAGCAAAGTCCAGGCGAGTACGCCGGCGGCGACGGCATGGGAGGATACGGCGAAGGAGGTTCGAGCGAATCACCGAGCTCTTCTCCCACAAAACTTCGCAGACCGTTAGTGAGAACCGTCGAACGCGTGGAGCGATCGTTGAAATCACCGAGAGTAAAGAACGTCGTCAATAAGGTTTTAGAACCGGAAGTGAGAAAATCGGTGAGAGAAAAGCCGGGTCAAGCTATTCAATCCGTGGCGAGTTATTCCAAAAACGTCTGGGTTCGCCTCAACGGTGGCGACCCAGAGGACGAGCTAGACGCGTCCACCGCGAAGCTCGCGCAAGGAGTAGTCTCGAATCTCCCGAAACCGAAATCGTTGAAAACGGAGAAGGAAAAACTCATCTTGCGCTTATTGATTGAAGTGCAAGACCGAGATAAAATGTTTCTGGAAGTCATGAAAGCACGAGACGCGATCGCCAAGGAAGGCAAAGACTCGTTGTCTCGCGTTCGTTTGGCGGAAAAAGTCCGAAAGTCTGAGGAGCGAGTTTCTTTAATGCGTCGCGTCTTTGCCGTTCGAACGTTACAAACGGAAATGGAGAAAATTTTGGTCGCTTTAGACGACGAGGCGTGCGAAGCGCCCGATCGAGCCAGTTTAAGTGAGTTGGGTTTGCTCGTCGCCGAGTTCGGTAAAATGGACGCGCAGTTACGCAAGCTCGTCAGTTTAGTCGATCGAAAAGAAGTATTTTTAATCGAAGACGAAGTTTTGGCGCAACTCGCGGAGGATATCCCGGATATGAAGTCTCGATTAGGCATCCAGGACGGCGGCGATTCGCCGGCGCTCTCGTTGGAAATCCAAACCGAACGGTTCAAAGCTTCCGTCAACGACGCCGGGTCGAAATTGAAAGAAGGCGCGGTGTTCCTCTTCCGCGGGTTCAAGCTCCTCTTCTCCGATTTAGGCGCCACCGGCCGCCTTTTCGGCGTCGCCTTGTTAGGCACCTCCTTGAAACCTCGCGAAGTCCAAACCGTTCGCCAAACGTTTTTGGATCTGTTCACCTTCATTCCTTTCATCATCATCCTCATCACCCCCATCACGCCGTTAGGCCACGTGTTGGTGTACTCCTTCATTCAAAAATACTTCCCAATGCTCTTTCCGTCGCAGTTCACCGCGCGAAGACAAGCTTTGATGCAAAAATACGACGAATTAAGAGCCGAGTTGAAAGAAGCTCGACGCATCGCCGAACAACGCGAAGAGGACGACACGGTGAAAACCGCCATGGCCGCGGTCGCCTCCGTGAAAGGATTAATCGAACACAAAGATCGCGCCGAGTTTTCCGACATCGACGATAAAATGGCAAACATGAGCGTCGACGATGGAGACGACGAAAGCGAAAGCAGCATCACCGGATAGTAACTTATATAAAAGTGTTTCAAACTGTTGTAATAGAAGAAAAAAGCAGATTTGATGCCAAAAGGACGGACGTTTTCTCTCCATAAAAAAGATGCATCACGCTCTTCTAAAAAGTATTCCGAGACTCTTATTATTCACTCCTTCCTGCAAGAGCGGCGGTAAAAACATCGTCAGAAGAAGAGGCGCGATGACCACCACCAATTTCGCTTCGTTGTCTTCTTTGAATCAAGTGTCTTTCGCCGTCCCTGGTCTCGAAATCATCGACCATTCGTTCACCGTTCCGTTGCATCACGCGAAACTCGAGTACAATAAAACGAACGAAAAGATACAAATATTCGTCCGCGAAATCGTCAGTTCGGCGAATAAAGCTTCTGAGAAAAGAGAGACATTAAAAACCGCGCTGTATTTACAAGGCGGGCCTGGATTTGAATGCGCGAGAGTGCAAGAAATAGGCGGTTGGATTGGACACTTGGCGAAGGAGAAGAACATGCGAGTGTTATTACTTGACCAACGAGGGACCGGGCGCTCGTCGCCGATGACAAGACAAAAGTTACTCAGAGAAGAAAATTCAATAGACGAGACGTTGCAATACTATCGAGCGGATTCTATCGTGGAAGATTGCGAATTCGTTAGAAAAGAAATGCTCGGAGAGGAGAAGAAATACGACGTCGTTCTCGGGCAATCTTTCGGAGGATTCTGTTTGACGACGTATTTGAGCAGGTACGGGAACGAGGCGATAGATATGGCGTTGTTGACTGGCGGGGTGCCACCATTGTGTAATAAAGATCCGAAAGACTCGTACGTTAAGTTATTAGATCGAGTGAAGACGCAAACGAAGAAGTATTATTCGAGATTTCCGAGAGATAAGGAGATTATGAAAGAGCTCGCGAAATTGTGCGACGCCAAGGAACGGGTGAAAACGTTAAACGGGAACATCGTCAGTGCCAGAGGAGTTCAGGCCTTAGGATTTTCGTTAGGTACCGCCGGTGGGTTCGAGAGGCTGCATTACATGTTAGAGAACGCGATTTGCGAGGAGAATGGAAAAAGAAGAGTGTCGGATGAGTTTATGAACGCGTTCGATAAGTTCCACCCGTTTGATTCGAACCCGTTGTACGCGTTGATGCACGAATCTATTTATATGAATGGCGATAACAACAGTTCAAATTGGGCAGCCGAGCGTGCGATAAAAGAAAGAGCGAGCGATTGGGACCCAGTCGCGCCCGAACACGGGGACGATGGTGTTTTGTTCACCGGCGAGATGGTCTTGCCGTTCTTTTACGACGAACTGTCCTATTTGCAGCCGATGAAGCGCGTCGCGCAGGCGTTGCAAGACCGAACGGATTGGCCGAAACTGTACGATTTAGAGAAATTGAGAACGTGTAAAACGAAAACTGCGTGCGCGTTATATTTGGACGACATGTTCGTCGATTTTGATTTAGCCATGGATGTCGTCAATAACTACATGGGTCCGAACGTGCGAGTGTATGCGACGAACGAGTACATGCACTCGGGCATTCGAGAAGACGGGAAAAGAATCATCGATAAGATGATTGCCATGTTAGACGATTCCGATCCTTTGAGATAGATAGATGTGTGGTAAATTATTAGGTGTACCAGGGTACGTAGCAGCTACAACTAATCACTACTGCGCAGTTTAAAGCCGTCTGGCTTTTCAAAATCGAGCCCTTCGGCCCAAGACACGTCCTCGTCCCATAACTCTTCGAGCGTTTTAAATTCCTTTGTCGGTCCGGTGTGAAAAGAGCCGTGTTGCAATCGATACTGTTCCTCGATGCTATCTATTTTCGCTAAATCCTCCGAAGAGATGACAATATCCAGCGCTTCTTTATTTTCTCTCAACCTTTCTTTGTTCACGGTTTTCGGCAACGGCACCGTACCTCGATGAAACACCGCCCAATTGAGACATATCTGCGCCGGAGTCGCGCCGTACTTCTCCGCTAACTCTACAACTATAGGATTCGATAAAGGCGGCGCACCGGACCGTTTTCGATTTAAACCGTCCGAGGAAAACTGGTCGCCCGAACCCAACGGCCCGTAACATTGCACCACGATATCGTTCTCTTTACAAAACTCGACCAAATCGTCTTGCCTCCAGTTCGGATGGCACTCTATTTGGTTCACGCTCGGTTTGATTTCGCAACACCTCAGCAACTGTTCCAACTTCTTCCTCGAAAAGTTTGACACGCCAATTCTTTCCACCAAACCTTTCCTCACCAAACGCTCCAACGCTTTCCATTGCGCCTCGATCGACCCGCTCGTCGTCACCGGCCACTGGAGTAACATCAAATCCAGTTTCTCTATCCTCAACTCTTTCAACTGCCTCTTCGTTTCTTCCTCGAACTTCTCCGGCGGTAAGGAATACGTCATCAACTTTGACGTCACGTGCACATCCTCTCGCTTACCTCCGTTTATGTCCTTCACATAAAGTTCGATGGCCTCCCCGACTTCTCTCTGATTCTGGTACACCGGAGCAGAGTCGATGTGTCGGCACAAACCAGACGCTAAAGCTTCGAAAACGATGTCTTTGGTCACGCCGGGAGAGGATTTCCACGTTCCTAATCCCATCCAACCGTGCGACGTGTTCTGCAGCGTCGTATTCATCGCGTTTGTCTCACTTTTTCCGTTCGTCGTCGTTTCTCTCATCTCCGTTGGTATTCCCCGCGTTGAGAATGATTCTCGCCCCGGAGGCGACGAACCAACCCGCGGCGACGACGGTGGTGACGCCGAGCGAAGCGGCGACGAGTTTTTGCGCGCCGTCCGCGAGTTGTTTCGTGCTCATAAAACTTCTTAGTATCGGTGTGTTTGTTTGTGACGACGAGATACTGTTGTGCTTTTTCCAACAAACAACTCAAATTTTCTTCTTATTCGCGTATATTTATATTACAACCATAATTTCTCTCTCATCCTCATCAGGACGACGGACTTTTTCTTATTAAAAGTCGTCTTCGTCGCTTCCCCAGGCGTCGTCGGCGGCGCCGGATTGATTTCCGGTCGCGGCGTTGGCACTCGTCACGAGCATGGATTTGAACTTGTCGTCGACGGAGATGATACCGCCCGAGTCGGTTTCTGTTTTCGATTGGTCGGCGCTTCGCTCTTCCCTCCACGCTCTTTGCGCTTCTTTTTCTTTCGCTCTGGCTTCTTTACCGGTGGCGAAAGCAAACGCGTTGCCGCTTTCGAGCTCTTGTAAAGCGCGTTTGATTTGCGAGACGATGAAAGCGTCCGAGTCTGTGTAAAAGGACGTGGCTCTACCAGTCATGCCGTTTCGTCCGGTACGACCGATTCTGTGGACGTAATCTTCAAAGTTCCTCGGCAAGTCCATGTTCACGACGTGTTGGACGCCTTTGACGTCCAATCCTCTCGCCGCGACGTCCGTAGCGACCAAGACGGAACACAAGCCTCTGGTAAAATCCTTCAAAGCTGCTTCGCGTTCGCCTTGCGTTCTCCCGCCGTGTAAAGACGCCGTAGCCACACCTTCCGCGTTCAACATATCCGCCACGTCTTCCGCTTTCGCTTTACGTTCGACAAACACGATGGACATCGGCGGCGCGTTGCCGTGCGCGACCGATTCCATCTTCTCCTCCACGAGCATCCGACACAATCGATCGATTTTTGCGACATCGTTCGGTACTTTTTCTAAACTCTGCGCCACGTTCGAGGTTGGCGCCGAGACTGTGCCTACTTTCACTTTTACTGGTTTCACTAAATACTCTCCGGCTAAAACTTCAACTTCCGGCGGCATCGTCGCGCTAAACAACAACGTTTGCCTCGGTTTCGGAGTCGCGTTTAAAATCTCTAAAATTTGTTGTTCAAAACCCATATCTAACATCCGATCGGCTTCGTCCAAGACTAGAAACGACGCGCGTCGTAAATTGGTGTTATTTTGGTGTATGTGATCGATCAACCTCCCCGGCGTGGCGACCACGCACTCGACGCCGTTTCTCAAATCGCCTCTCTGTTCGTTCATGCTCGACCCACCAACGACGATAGTCGTCTTAAAGCGTCTCTTATCGATCGCTTGCGAAAACGCTTTCGTCTCTTTCTCGATTTGTTGCGCCAACTCTCTCGTCGGCGCTAAAACAATCGCCGTCGGTCCGTCTCCTCTTCTCGTCGCGCCGTACGCGTCCGAAATCGACACGCAGTAATGAATCATCGGTATCGCAAACGCGGCTGTTTTCCCGCTCCCAGTCTCCGCGCACCCCAGGACATCGCTCCCGGATAATATCACCGGTATCCCTTGCGCCTGTATCGGCGTCGGCTTATCGAACCCGTGCGCTTTAATCGACAAGGCAATCTCTCTGTCCAATTTCATGTCCTCGAAGCTCTCGATCGGGGCGTACTCGTTCGTGTCTTCTTCCGGGCTTTCCGCGAGAACGTTTAGCCGTTCTCTCATGTCCTCGATTTGTGATTTGGTTAGGTTTAGAACGCGTTCCGACGGTTGCCATTTTGTCTTCGTCTTTATTTTGTTCGTCGTGGTATTATCCTCAGCCGCCGTTGTTGTTCTCGAACGATGTTGTTGATGATTCGACCTTTCCCCGGCGGAAGGGCCAAAGCCGCCGCTGTCGTCGTTGTTAAAGGCACCATTACCACCGCCACTTAAAGAAGAAGTTGATTCTGCCGCGTCTGAGGCGCGCAGGTGCGGTGGCACGTATCCTCCTCCCATGCTTTCTGCCGCTCTTTTCCTCGTTTTTGCTGCTTTTTTGTTATCACACGCGGTCGATGTAAAAAGCAGAAACGACCAAACCACAGGAAAACCACATTTTCCTTCCTTATAAAATAACTACAAATTTAGCGCATAATAATACACACACATAACTTTTAAAATATGCCGAAAGAAAGCAGACAACCGTGCAGGTACGAATAATTATGCGCGTTGTTTATTATTGGTTTTAGGAGAGATGCGGTGGCGTTTCTCGTTTCGCGTCGCGTCGTTCTCTTCGGCGTTCGTTTTGACGATGGTGATGATGAGATTTTTGATGCGCAAAGCGCGAATTTTTTGTTGGGGTGAGAAAGAGAGAGAGAAAGGAGAACGCGATCGGTGCGAAGGATGGATGACTGTGCAAACGCATAAAACGTGACGCGAGATGTGTGTTTCGCGTTTTTCTGCGCGAGGTGCCGTTCGCGACAGGCCCGTTCGAGGAGGATTCCGACGGGAGAGATTCCTTTTTTTCTCCCTCTTTCTCCAGCCGGCGGTGGTGTACAAAGCCCCATCCATTTTCCAAAATGCTTCTTCTTTGTCTTCTTCTTGTTCTGACCTCACCCTTTCTCTTCTTTCTTCTTTTAAAAACAACGAAAACTGTAAACAGATTATACGTCCGTGGCGTCATTTTGGGGTACAAAAGAGCGCGAACGAACCAATACGAAAACACCTCTCTGATCAAGTTGGAAAACGTTCCGGACAAATCCTCCACTTCGTTTTACTTGGGGAAGAAATTGTGCTACGTGTACAAGGCGCACACGAAGAAACAAGGGACGGTGTACAGAACCATGTGGGGTAAGGTGACGAGAGCACACGGGACGTCTGGGGTTGTTCGCGCGCAGTTCAAGCACAACTTGCCGCCGACCAGCATCGGGGGTAAGATCAGATGCATGTTGTATCCGAGCAACATCTAATAACGCCAGAGCGCGCTTGAGAGATTTAGCCAAACACAGTCCTAGAATAATATTAATACTTGAATTACTACACTTAGCCTAAACAACTACTATAACTACTACTACCACTACCACTACCACTACTACTTCTATTCTAAAATTGATTCTTCCACGCTTGGACGAACACTCTGCCTTGCGTCAGCAGCGGCGGCGTTCGTTGCAACTCCTCTCGAAACACGTCGAAATCGTATTTTTCCAACTTTTCCAACCACCTCTCCGTCGTCGTCGCTTGCAACAGTAATTTCGCCATGTGCGGGTACTTCTCGCCTAACTTATTCTCCGTAAAATTCCTTCTCGCCGCGGCTAAGTGCCCGACTGCGGCGCTCGCGATTTTATGCGTCACGTTTTTAACGCGTTCGTCTCCGACTTTACCTTCGTACACAGTCTCCGCGCTTAAATTCTCCTCCGCTAACAAATCCATCGGAAAATACGTCTTCCTATTCCTCGCGTTTATCTTCGCCCCTCTCAAACTGTTCGTCAACCCAATCGCGGTCCCTAAGTGCGACGCCACGTGATCGCTCGCCATCGACCGAATATTCTCGCAGTCTAAAGTCACCAACAAAAAATTCCCGTGCGTTTCTCTCGCGAACAGTTCTAAATCCTTCGTCGCGTCGAACGCGTTCGATCCTTTCTCCACGTCCTCCATTCGTGCTTCGATCGCTCTTTTAATCCACGTCACGTATCTCGTCTCGTTAAACGAAGGATCGGATCCCATGACTTCTTTCGCGTGCGTCGCGACCGCGTTTATACATCTCGCGATCGGATGTTCCGGAACGCGCGATTTTTTCCTCCTTGTTGTTGGTGTAAACATGCTTTCCAAATGGTCCATCCACCATCGCAACTTCACCAGCGCGATATCTTTATTCTCTTCTCCTCCTGAATGCGTGCCAATCCCGGCGGTTTCGCAGTTCAACGCTCTCAACGCTAACGGTCCGGCGCGTCTCGAGGCGTCGATGGCGTTCGTGCACAGGTAGGTTTCGTAATCGTTTTGGCGTAACGTCGCGGCGCAGTGACGGAAATCTTCCCGCAACTGTGCAATTTTATTCTCATCGGAGTCGTTGTTTTTGTTGTTGTCGTTCAAAGTCGTTAAAGGTCTTCGAAAAGAGGAGGCTGATAACGACGACGAAGACGCGCTGCAGACAAAAAAGCGACGACTCCCGACGAAAGAAACCAGCGCGCGATGACTTCGAGAAGACGACGACAACATCAGTGATGAAAGTGCATCTCACTCTTCTTGAAGGAAAAAGAATGAGGAAAGAAACGTCTTTTTTCAAGTCTTTTTTCTCATCACATGTATAATAATAATAATAATAACATCATATATATATCTTTTACTACTACTCTTACAAGCTCATCAAAACCTCTCGTATGGCGATGACGTCCGCGTGGTCGTCGCCTAATTGTTGCTTTTGCAGAACCAACGCGCGTTCTAACAACGGCTTCCCTTTATTAGTTTCGCCTAAATCTAATCTGCAAATCGCCAAGTCGGTGAGCGTTTGAACGGAACTCGGATGGTCGTCGCCAAGGGCGTTTTCTTGGATGCGCAAGGCTTGTTCGTATAAAGGGACCGCGCCGAGGTAGTCTTCTTGGTCGGATTTCGCGGCGGCGAGGTCGACGAGAACGCGCGCGTAGTCTGGATGGCGGGTGCCTTTGGTGACGGAGAGCGCGGAGAGTTCGCGTTGGAGTTCTTCGATGGACGGGTAATCGTCTTCGTCTTCGTCGTCGTCGTTGGAATCATCATCGGAGTCATCTTCAGAATCGACTTCGGGTTGTTTTTCTCCTTCGCGCGGACGAGAGAATATCGCTTTATCGGTTTCACTCGCGGCGCTCTTCTTCTTAAACTCAAACGAGTTTGACGGCGCTTCGAATACTTTCGAAGCCGCTTCTTTTTCTACCGCTACTCTACTACTACTCGTTTGATTCTTCGTCGCCGATTCACTCGGTTTCTTTTTCAAATCGATGATTACTTCGTCGTCGTTATTCTTATTTTTATCCTCGACTGATGATACTTTTGCATCTACCGCGCGTTCGACGGCGTCGCGAATTGAACTCTTCAACGTTTTCGGTAGCTTATCGCGCACTTTGCTCCTACCGGTAAACGTCCCGATGAACGCCAACGATTCTACCGCGGCTTTCCTTACCTCGCCAGAATTGTTTTCCAAGTTTTCACAACAAAACGTCAACGCTTTAGACGCAGCGTTGACCGCGTGCACACCGTGAGACGTGTTCATACCGAAACTAGAGCAAATCAAGCCGAGCGTTTCTAAGCGCTTGACCATCGCGCGCGGGGCGACTGGTTTTGACGAGGCAGACGAAACGATCGAAGACGACGACGAGGACGAGCGACCAGAGGACCCTTTCCCTTTCCCTCCAGAGCTACCGACTTTCTTCTTTTGCGCTTCGACTATCTTCTCTAAAATGATGAACGATTCGTGCTGTTTTTCCACCGTGGAGGCAACGTGCGCGAGCGTTTCTTTCGCCGCATCTCTCGCCCGCGCGTGCGCTTCGGCTAAACGTTCGAGCAGGAAAGGCACAACTTCAATGGAAAGAACGGCCGAGACGTTGGTGCCACCGCTACTTTTGGCGTTAAAGTTTGTTTTTTCGCAACAAAACGTGCACAGAATTCGGAGCGTTTCGCACGCGCGAATGAACGCCGATGCTATTTTGTCGCAAAGACACTTTTGCGCCAGAACGCGACAGACCGAGACGAAGAATTGATTCGTATCCTCCACGGTAACACTTTTTGCACTGAGTAGAACCGTGTTCATTTCAGTCAAAGCGGCGTCTCGCGTGCGCCATCGTTCGCTTTTGATGAGTCTCGCAACTACATCCGCGCTAAACATAGCGAACATCGGTTCCATGTCTCTTTCTTCGCTCGCGGAGAGTTGCAACGTTTCTTCCTCCTCCTCGGCGGTGGTTGTCTGAGGAGTGCTGTTCTCCCCGTTCTTCATTATTTCCGATCCAAGAGAGGAAAATCTACTGACTGGAGTGAAAGAAGATCCGCCGTCGCCGTCGCTGTTCCCACTTTGTAAACCTGGCGACGTCGGCGGAGACTTTGCGCGACCACTCGCGCGTGCAGGGATTTCATCGTTCGATAACCCAATAGCGCTGGCGTCGTCGGGCCGCGTGTTTGTGTTTTCGGAAAGCGGAAACTGCGCGGCAACACTCTTCCCTTTCGCGCCGCCGTCGTCTGGGTCAAAATCGAACGACTTATTAGTCGCATTAACGACGATCTCGTTTCCATTCTCGTCGTTTTTCACGCGCATGCCTAAGATTGGACTACTCGCCGCGCTATTATTGTTGTTGTTATTTTGATGCGTCGTCGTCGTGCTTTTCTCAAACGCGTCGAAATCCATCTTTTCAATTTCAGCTTTTAACGTTTTCGCCGTGTCGTAATCTTCCAACCTGACCGCGTTCATTTTCTTCGCTTCGAGTGCAGCTACCGCGGCACCAAACTTACGCAAACGACTCATCACGTCTCTCAATCGCTTCGCTTCGTCGTAATCTTCCACTTCCACTGCTTTTTGTTTCAACGCTTGCGTCTCTTGGATTCGTCTGGCCGTTTTCGCGTCGCACGGCGCGTTTTCAAACATCGGCGGCGACGTGAACGTGGTATTCGTCGTCGCGTTGTTTTTTCGCGTCGTGGTGGTAAACGAGGACGACGGATGCATCGAGCGTGCGTTTGAATTCACAATTTTCGCCTCCGGTGTTCTCGCGGCCGCTGCAAAAAGACTGTTGTTGGCGTTGTTGGCGTTGGCCATTTTTTGCTCGAGCGTCATCCCTATAATCTGAATCTTCGCGATGCCAATCTGCTTGTGTTCGTTCTTCTCGTTCACGTACGCCTCGTCAAACTCTAGCTTCAACCCAACGCAGTTCTCTGCCACTAAATGTATCGTCTTCAACTCTCTCGCGTAAAAATTACTCTCTCTGTTCTCCGTAAACGACACGTACCCGAGCTTCTTCGTCTCTTCTGTACCGGTCTTTTCGTTCACCGTTACCGCCGAGACGTGTACTTTAGAGGCGATTTTATACGCGTGCGAGGTGAGCAACAGCCGATGTACCGTCGCTTTTTTGTTCACAAGTTTCAATATCAGCGTTTGTTTTTCGTTTTGAGTCGGATTTTTTCTCGAGCACCACCCTGCGGATGTTGATGCTCCTCCCGTTGTTTTCTTCTTTGGGTCCTCGTTTTCGGTCGTCGTCGTCAGAGGTGAAGAATTTTGAGTCATCTCTGTCGTTGTTGATGTTTCACCATCCAAAGCCGGCGATAAACGCTCCTCCAGATTCGCCGCTTTAGCGTTTTCATCCTAGTAGTAGTAATAATAATAACAACAAGAAGAACACAAAAAAGAGTGAGTCATCGTAACGCGCAAAACGTAACACAAAAGTCAACATTTTTGAATAATTTTCCAAATTCCCCGTTGATACAACGAACGAAACGACGGGTAAACGCGAGACGAGAAAGACGAGAAAAAGAGTAGAAAACACAGCAGGAGGTGCACTCCTGATGATACTCATTAGTAGTAGTATGTAATACCTCGCTCGTCACCGAAACGACGGTAAACGGAAGTCGAAAGGAAGTGGTGGTCGTTGGTGTCGGTAATGTCATCCTTCTTCTTTTTTTCTGACGAAAATGAAGCAAAACTGTTGCAAAAGTTTTAATAAATGGTAGTATTAAAATCCTATCGCTGTGCGCTATTATACGCGGCAGAAGCGGCGGCGGCGTGGAATTCGTCGACGATTTGCCCTTTGTCGTCTTTGTCGTTGGGGTCGTCGCCGTCGAGGAGCGTATTCTCGTCGTCGCTTCGGGTGGGACTTTTATCGTAGTCTCCCGTTGGCGAGTCTGACATCATGGTCGAGAAGAAGTTTCGGACGACTTGCCAGCCTTTACTGTTGGACGTTTGGGTGGTTTCCTCCGTTTTTGAAGTCGTCGTCTTTTCGGCGGCGGAAGAAAAAAGCATTCGTTGCCTTCTCTCCTTCTCTTCTTCTTCTCCGAAGCGAGGCGCAGCGTTGGCGAGCATTGATTGTTTCTCTTTCTTGTTTTTTGCGCCTTCTGCGACGCTTCGTTTGAACTCTGAACCGGGTGAAAGCACTCCTCGCGTTGGATGATGCCGCGAGGGCGAATTCATCAAGTCGACGCTCGTCACGCGACGGAACCTGTTGGCCACTTCGTGCATAGTTTCCATTCGTTCCGCTTTCATTCGTTCGCAAATCTCTAAAATCGCGGATTCGTACACCATCGGTATGTGATCGGTCATCATTCTCGTGCTTAAAGGAATGTCCGTGAACGCTGTCGCGTGTTTCGGTTGCGCCACAGGACGTTGGCTGGACAGTCGGCGCAAGTGAATCACGCGTCCTGGTTGCACGAGGAAATCGCTTCCCGAATGATCGCGAAGTTCCAATCCGCTCTGGTCGCCTAAATCTTGCCAGCTTGTTTGATCCGAATCTCTCTTCTTCGATTTTTCCGCACCTTCGGTACCACCGTTCGTCGTCGTCGCATCGTCGGCACTTTCGTCTACCTCGCCGCCGTCGGTTTTATTAGCTTCGCCGTTGCTATTTCTATTCGTCAGCTCTATTTGTTCGCTAGTGGTTTCGCTAATGCTATTGCTTCTGCTTGAATTTTGTAATCCGTTGGCAACTTCACGAAATGCGCCTCCGATGGACTTCAGCATTGGTTGCGCGGGAGAGGCGGCATTTAACCGTCTCAGAAGTCGGCGCACGGAGGCATAACATAACCTCGGAATGACATCTTTCCCAGCGACAACCGACGTCACGTAGTCTTGACACTTCAACGATAAATCCAAAGTAACCACCGCCGGCGAGGCGAAGGAAACGACCGTGCAGTTATGCATGACAGACGCAATAGCGCCTTCGCTGTTTGGTAAACCCTCGACACCTTTTTGCGCGGCGCTTATGACATCAACGTCACCAGATCGTAAAAGCATGGCGACGCACACGGCGACAGCTGCACCCATAGAGTGCCCGGTGAGTAACACTTTGAAATCTGGATTTTCGTAACACGCTCTCGTCATTTGCGGCAATCTCGTGGAGATAATTTGCCACGCAGACATGACGACGCCGCTGTGCGCGAACCCTCCGAGGAAAGGCACAGACGTCGAACACGCATCCGTGATGAAATCACTTCCATTCGCGGTACCTCGAATGGCTAAGACCACCAATTTCTCGTTTCGGTCGACGGCGACGTAAGATGCCGGAGAGAATTGTAGCGTTTCCCAATCGGCGACTAATATATCTTCGGGCGAAACATTCGCGTGTTTTGCTGCAGTTTCCGTAATTTTGTCGTGCAAAACGTCCGGATCTTTCTCGTTTTGAATCTCTACGTGTTTCGCAAACGTCGCAAACTTTTCCTTATTCGAAGCGTTCATGAGCAAAGCAGAAAGCGTTCCGTACGCGGCAGACGCGTGTCGTAACGCAGGTTTTAATTCTTCCATAGCTTCCAGCGATACTTCTCCGTCTCTTCTGACGGAGATATTGTTAACGCTAGCGTTACCACTCGCGTTGGCGTTGTTGTTATTGTTGTCAAAAAACAACGCCTCGTCGTGCATTTCATCTTCGTCGTCGCCGTATAAATACTGTTTCGACGTCTTCTTCAATCTCGCCTCCGCGCGTTGTTCTCTCCACAGCATAATACCCGCGATTGGGTCAAATATCGTCATACCTTCAACACCCAACGGTTTCAACTCTTTCATGAGCATAGTCATCACTCGAATCATCGCGCGATTAAACTCGACAATTTCCCACATGGACGAAGGGATAGTCACACCGGAGACTTTCTTCAAATCTTGTTTCTTTCTGAAGTTGCTACTTCCACCTTCTTTCTTTATCGGCGTCGACGTCGGCGTCGGTGTTGGCGTCGGAGCTCCTAATTTTTGCGCGGTTTCTACTTCTCCTCCTTCTTTCTTCATCATCGTCGTCTTCTGCGCCTCTTCCTTGGCCTCTTCCTCGAGCGCGAGCAAGACGTCCTCGGGAATTTCAGAAGGATCTCTCGAGTGCGTCGTCCTCATGAGCGTCTCGTCGTCCATCTTTTCCGGCAACACTGGCAGCGTTCTTCCTTTCTCGTCTTTTGCCATGATGACATTTGACGGCGCTCGCAAGACGATCCCGCCCGGTAACTTCTTCGACGCGTTCGTCCCTTTCGTCCTCTCTAAAACCGTCTCAATCGTTGACTTTTCTGTTTTTTCGCTCTTCTTCTCGCCGCCTTCTCCGCCACCACTATCTTGCACTTCTTCCGCACTCGTCGACACCCACTTCGCGCCTCTCGGCGGCACGAACCCGCCCAAATCGTCAAACAAATAATCCGCGGGATTCTCGCCGTAGCGGTCCGTCCCGAATTGAAACAGCGAAAACCCGCCGCCGCCGCCGAAGCCGCCTTTCTTTTTCTTCTCCTCTACTTCTTCCTCCCCGTTGTCTTTTAATTCTGCTTCTTCTCTGAACAACTTTTCCAGTCGTTTCAAGTTTGGCGAGCATCCGTTCGGGTGGTTTTCCTCAAAATCCTCCATATCGTCCTCCTCCTCGTCTTTGGTGACCGATTCTGGTTCGAACGCCATGAACTTTTGAAACGCGTTTTTCTTCTTCGTCTTCTCATTTTCGGTGGCGTCCGATTTCTCGAAGAACGATCTGAACGAAAAGTTCGGCGTCACGCTTCTCTTTTGCTCTTCCTCTTCGTCTGCATCCTCCCGCCGACGCGCAAAATCCGCAGCTTCGTCTGCGCTCATTTTTACTCAAACGTGAGGCAAAAGAGCGGCTAGAAAACAACAACACCCATCTCGTGCATCTCCCTCCTACACGCGTCGTCGTTTACCTCTCAACGCTCTTTTCGTCGTCGTCGTCGTTGAGACGCTTTCCTCCTCTCTGAATGCGATGCTTTGCGTCGTTGCGAATGTGTCGCGAATGCGAAAATGTGTGACGATTCAAGTAAGGAGTTGCCTCTCTGGTGGTACATTTTTACTAAAATAATCGCAAATACTACGCTACGCTAAATTCGCCTAAACTCTCTACTGTTATAAAATATCTTTACAGGAACCGAAATACACGCCAACCATTGCGTCTCTGGTGGTCACCTGCGCGTGGTTGTGGTGATGATGATGATTGGCGTTCCAAAAACCGTAGGCGTAGTGTCTCGAGGCGAGAAGTTTCGCCCCGACGACTATTTCGCCTTCGATGGAATCGGTGAGCTTGAACTTTCGAGCGAGTTCGGCTTCGACGAGACGACTGGTTACGGTGCACGAAAGTTTGTACGTTTGTTGTTGGTGGTGGTGATGGTCGTTTACGTCGTCGTCGTTGGTACGCGCGAGGAAAAACTGTTTTGCCACGTTCAGCTTAGGACGAAAGGCGGAATCTTTAAGCTGTTTGGCGAGCTCGAAAGAAAGCGTCGAGCCTTTCTGTGGGTCTGCGCGTCGAAGCGCGAACGTACACGCTCGGTGTTTTTCAAATCGTTGCTGCTGGTGAGACTCGACGATTTCACCGGGCTTTATTCTTCCTCGGCTCTTCTTTTCTCGAAGATTGACGGTCGCCGTCGTGTGCGTTCGCGTCTTTTTCCCTTTCGACGACAGGATTTCTTCCGGTGTTTCCTCCGGATCCGGTGGAGAAGTATCATCTGCGACACTACTCGTCGTGTGCGAGAAGCTCGCTCGAATGCTTTTCGCGCTGTTTCCGTTCGAGTCAATCGATAGGCGTTGCGCGAAACGAATCTTGCCCGCGTTGTTTTCCAACACGTCCTTTTCGGCTCTACACGAGAGAAGCGCTTTTTTTGTCCCGTTGGAAACGTTCGAGTGCAACACCAATTGTTCGTCAAAACTCGGCGGGGTCACCATCGTCGACGATAACGAACACACGCGTGAAATTAACGAGTGCACGGGCGCGTACCCATTCGAGACCGTCGCTTGAACGCTCGATTTTGTCGGCGTCACTCGCACCGTGGCGTACGTTTTAAGCCGTTCCCGTTTTTCCTTGTTGTTCAGAGTATTCGCTTTTTGTTTCTCTTCTTCTTCTTCTTCTCTTTTCGGTGGTGGTGGTGGCATAAACTTAACCCCGGCTACCATCTCGTCGTCGAGTATGTTCACTGCGTTTCTTATCGCGTCTCCTTTCTTCTTTATCCTCCTCTCGCGCTTTACATCGTTTCCGTCCTCGTACTCGTCCTCTTCGTCTATCCCAACAACCACCAACCTCGACCGCTCGGCGAACACTTCCACCCGATCTTTCAAATTCCGCCCGACAAAAAACGACGAGGGTATCGCGTTCGCGACGACTTGCGCGTCTCGCATGCCGTTCGTCTCGTTCCCGATAAACTGGGCGCGAATTTTTACGTTTGGTCCCGCTTCGCCCGCGACGGATAAAACGACAGACTTTTCATCCAGCGACCCGAGCTGTTTTCTCGTCGCATTCGTGCTCTTCTTCTCGCTCTCGTCTTCAGGATTTTCCGTCTCTTCCTCTTTCTTCTCGCCGCCAGTAGTATCGTTGCCGTTGTGTTGTTGTTTTTGATGATGATGTTGAAAACCTTTCGGTCGTCTCGCTCTCCGTTCGTTCCTAATATCCGCCGCCGCGTAAGGCGCTACGCTGAAAATGTCCTCTTCGCTTCCCCCTAATATCGACGACGACGAGGACAGAAATGCTGGTTTTATTGGTCTCTTTGATTGCGCTTCCATGTTCCACGCGAAAAACGCGCCTTTCCCGCTGCTTTGACTTTTCGCGAATACGACAGTATTTCCAGTTCCATCCTTTCTTATTAGGAAAGGGTGTTGGTGTTCAAGTCGTTGGTGTTCAAAGTCTTCGACGCACCTCGCGATTAAAACGCGTTCCAGAGCGAGCTTGGACTTCCCCGCACCCATGAGTATATCGAGTTAAATGTTTTTAAGACCCTCTCGCTCTCTGAACGCACGAATCAGAGCTCTTCTAGGTACTCGTAGTTTCGCATCATCTCCCGATGCGATTGGCCCCCGGGGTCAAGGTGTACCTGTTCTCACTCGCATTCGGCGGATGATCTCTTCTTCTTCTTCAACGCGTACCGCTCACCCATTCGTCCTCGCACAACGCGCGATACTGCTGAAGGTTTCAGAAGGTCTCTCGTGTGGTTCTTCATTCGTGCGCGAGACGACAGAGTGCGTTTGACTTTTTTTAGTCTGAGGAAAAAACTCGTCAAACATTTTTCCCCGCCGTTGGGATTTTATCCGGAATCTGTTTGGTGTTGTTGTTGTTGTGTGCGTGCGTGTCTTTCATTCGGAACGCACCGTTCTCCGGAAAGGTCTCTCTGTCTTCTCGCCAAACAACAACGCACTCGTTTGACTGTTTTTCGTTGGGCTTTTTCTCGCGCTGAGTGAGGAGGAGTTGTGCGCGCGAGTAAAGCGCGAGGAAAATCATCATCGCGAGCCTTCTCTTCAACGACGACGACGTGAACGTTTCTTCTCCCGAGCGCGCGAGAAGAGATGAAAGGATTTCTTTCGAAACTCAATCTCCGCGGACGAAAGCAGAACGACGACGATGCGGCAGACGAGAACAACACCAACAACACCAACAGACAAAAGAGGAAGCAACGAAAAACTGCACAAAAAATCCGCGAGAAACAAGCGCACGCGATAGAACGAAGCGCGAACAGCGTGCGAGCGATATCAGGTTTGGCGAGTGGGAGCATGCGTTTACTCCCGAATAAAAACGGCAAGAAACCAATCAGCACGAAAACGAACGTGCAAGGTATGGTTGTCGGGTTAGCCGCGCTCGGGGTGGCGCGGAGTATGGCGGAGCGTTCAGTCGTCGCGAAGAAGAAGAAGAAGAGGAAAGAAGGAGTGAGTAGCGAAGAAGAAGAAGAGGAAGAAGATGAAGAAGAAGAGAAAAGAGCGAGGCGCACAACAAACGGGACGACGGTAAAGTTCGCGGCGATGATGGCGACGTTTATAGTCAAACCAGTCACCTTCACCGGCGCGTTCGTGTTGCGAGAGGTGTATCGAAGCGCGTTGGCGTTGTTAGGGGAGACGAATAAGGACGATGGGTCTTCTTCTTCTTTGAAGAATAGCGGCGGCGAGTCCGTGTTAATGACGCCCCCGTTGACTCCAAAAACACCCAGGAGTAGTCGACAGAGCGTGAATTCGAGTCACGACGACGACGAGGATGAGGATGTAGGAAAGAGTGCGAGCGACGCTACAAAAGGTGATACCAATAAATGTTGCTCCAACTGCGGCGTGAAAATAGCCAACGCGTTGCGATGCGCGAGGTGTCGACAAACGTGCTACTGCTCCCAAGAGTGTCAAAAGAGCGAGTGGAACGAGCACAAGAAAACGTGCGTTCCATCGCCCGAGTTGTTGGAAAACACTCGACGAGCGAACGAGGAAGTGCGCGAAGCGACTGTGAACTGGGACGGCACGTTCCAAGCGTCGACGAGTTTGTTCCAAGCGGTGAAACATTTGACGAAATTCGCGAAAAGATGTGGCGATGCGAAAAGTAGCGGCGACGCGTTGTGGATTTCGCTCATATTGTTTGCGAACGAAATCGATTCATATGGAGAAATTAAACGGGAAGATGGGTGGCGAGACGTTACGTTCGATCAGCATTTGGAGACGTGCGAAGCGGCGGCGAGAATTGTCATGCGCTCGGAATTTTTAGAAGGCAGTAGTAACGAAGGTGATAGTAATAGCGATTCCGAAGAAGCCAGAAAGGCAAAGAAAGCGCGCGCGCGAGCGTTGGCGCGTTTAGCTTTGGGTACGTGCGCGCTTCGCGGCGCCAAGAGGAGCACGAAAATCGCTTTGGAAAATTTTTACGACGCTCGCGAAGACGCCGTGAGATGTAAGTGTCCGTTCTTAGCCGCGGAGGCGTGTCGACGGATATGTTCCGCGCACTTGCACACGGGGAACTTTTCGTCGGCGTCGATTGCAATTCAGCAAGCCGTCGAGTTTGCAAAGCTAGTCGCAGAGAAGCAGAAGAAGGAGAATGCTACCAACGAAACGACGACGATGTATTACTACTATCGTTTGTTTCACGCGGATATTCACGAAAGTCTCGAAGTGTGCGTTTGGCTCGAGCACTTAAAGTCGTCGCGAGAATATTTCGGTAAAAACAATACCACGCCTCGCGAACCGAGCGAGCGCGCGCATTTCTTAGCAAAAGATGATTCCTACCTCGAAAAGAAGAGAGCGTCTAATTTGAAAACCGTCGCCATCGGGGAAGCGTTGCTGAAACGCGAGGAGTTAGAAAACGGCGACAACGAGAAGAGCGAGCGCGTCAAGCAAACGGTCTATTTTATTCTCGCAGAGACGTATCACGAACTCAACGAGACGAAGAAGTGCGAAGCGTGCGTGCAAAAAATCCATGGAGGAGCAGGAAATGCTTTCAAATGTGCCTATTGCGACGAGCGCGTCGTTCTCTCAATCGGAGAAGAGATGGATGAAGGTCAAGGGACTTCTGTTTTACCTTGGCAAATGGAATATCGCACGTGCATAAATCCTCGCTCGCCGCATATTTTCCACACCAAGTGCGCGCACGGATTGAAAGCGCCGCATCGGAAGAAACACGAAGCATGCGCGTGTTGCCAACTTTGCGTGAACGAGAAGAATTTTGAATTTTGAAAGAAGAAAATCTCTTCTTTTTTATTCAGAGCGCGACATGACGCAACTCACGCAAACACCCACGAAAAGGTACGCGCGTGATAATCTACAGACCACATTGTTCGGCATCGCTTCGTTTCTTTCTCTTTCTTTCTCTCTTTCTCTCTTCCCGTCTCCCTTTGACGATTGGACTATATATACATTCGCTGACCTCGCGTTATTTTGTTTGTATTCTATTTATAGCAGCGCCTCCCGAACCGGTTCTTCAGCGTCTTTGGAACTCCGCAACGGCCGTCTCGTCGCCATCGCGCACCACATACCAAAGACAGGATACAAGGCGATAAATTCGTACGGGCACAAACCGCGTTTCGTTTCGGAAACGACATCAAAAACCGCGCAAAAAGCGTGTTTTGCCGCACCCGCGAAGAAAACGACGTCCAAGCCGCTTCAAAAATACCACCCATGGGCGGCGCGCAATCGCCCAAAACAGTTCACCGAAAACGTCGTCGGTCGTCGTTTCGGGTTCACCTCCATGAGCGCATCGAGTAAAGAAACCTACCGAGGCTCCAGTCAGGTCTGTTTAGGCGACAAGAGTATCAAAAACACCTTCCAAACGACCAATCGAGCGTTCCAACAAGTCTCCGTGAACTCGCGCTCGTCCAAGGAGAAAAGCTTAGCGATGATGACCAATCAAGGCATAGCCTCGGACGTGGCCAAGCGTTTACACGCGAAGTTAATGCCGAAACCAGAACTCGAGACGACTTTTTAACAGTAGTACTGTGATGTGTATGTGTATACTTAGAACTACAAATGAGCTAATGTTGAGTGCGCATGTGGTACCTTAAACTTTGAGCGTAACGATACCTCTTCTCGCAAACATCGCATTTGTACGGTTTCTCGTTCGTGTGAATACGCATGTGCTTTGTCAAACTACTAGAATCACGAAAAGCTTTATCACAAAAATCGCACTCGTACGGTTTCTCGTTCGTGTGAATGCGCGTGTGGTATTTTAAACCATTAGAATAACGAAAACGCTTCTCGCAAACATCGCATTTGTACGGTTTCTCTTTCGTATGCGTACGCATGTGTTTGGCCAAGTAGGATGGATATCGAAACACCTTCTCGCACACATCGCACTCGTGCCCTCTCTTTCTCTTCGCTCCTTTCCTAACAGTTATCTCTTCTTCTTCTTCTTCTTCTTCTTCTTTTTGTATCTGATGATGATTTGCCTCGAAATCATCATCCTCGTCAGGAATTCTCGAACACAACACCAAAGGTTCTTCTTTCTCTCCCTTCAAAACCGTCCTCGCGTTCACCGCTCTTTTCGGATGTGGATTCTTTCTTCGTCCCATGGTATTATCAGTGCGCGAGACTGTAAAAGAGAGTCGTGTGAGGTTGAAGAATAACGCATCGCATGTGTGATGTGATCAGAGAGGAAGAGGAAAAAAAAGAAATTGAAAAAATGGCAGTCAAGCGCAAAACAAAGGAGGCGTTGAAAAATATCTAAAATCCATCCATCTCTCCTGTTTTAACTGTAAAAGAAGATACCAAAAACTACAGAAAAAGAATAAAACTGTCGCACTCCTGAAAAAGAAACCTTTGCGCGGAAGTATCGCGCTACGAAAAGAGCGCGCGACAAAAAACCAGACTTGGACGTGCGCTTTCGTTGTTCAAAGAGAGCGCACGTCTTCGTCGTCCACTGAAGAAAGACGCGGTAAAGTTTTTCGCGTTTGGGAGAAGAGATTTTAGTTCGAAAATCTCCCTTCTGCTGACGAATTTCCCGAAAAAAAAGTCAGAGATCGAGAGATATGTTCGCGTCGTCGCGTAAAGCTTTACCTTTGCTCTCGTGGTTTTTGTTCATCTTCATCGCGTTTCATCACGCGTGTCAGAAAGCACACGCGATGAAAGAATCCACCACGATTTCTCTCTCCTCGCAAACGCAGAAGCACGATATGTTTGACACCTTTGGATTCGACTCGAAATCGAGCTCGATGACGTTTCAGAAATTAAAAATGAAAATTTTAGGCGGAGAAGACTCCGCGACGCCCGCGCGGCTTCCAAAAGTCTACCTGAGTTTGTGTCCTTTGAATGAAAACGCAAACTTGGCGAACGAGGCATCTGCAAGCGATGCGAACGGCGCTTGGTGCGAAGTAAGCGTGGGGAAGTTGAACGAGACGAACGCGTGTCGATTCGTGGCGTTCGCCGGAGAGGAGGAGGAGGAGGAGGAGGAAGAAGAAGAGGAGGCGATAGGAGAACGACGAAGGAGAAGCGGTAGGAGAAGAAGTTTACTCACTGGCGGCGCGTATGGCGATGGTGATGACGGGAATGTGGTGTTTGAAAAAGAATACGCGCCGATGCAAATCAAAGTGAACGAAAAGAAAGTGTACGACATCGCCTTTTTCACGTGCGATTCAAAAGGTACAACGATTGAAATAGACGTCGCATACGAGACTTTAAACGGTGGGAAACACCACTTAAGCACCGAGTGGCAACCAGTAGTGAGCGTCTTTTTGTACATTTTGTTGTGTTACGTGATTTTCTTCATGTTGCAATTGACGCACACGATGTCGATGTGCGCTATATATCGCAGTCAATCCGTCATATCCGCGTTGCACTACGCAATGTGGACGACACAAGTTATGCGAATGATACATGTGAGTATATCCTTTAATCATTTCAATTACATCGACGTAAATGGGACTGTAAATGATTCTTTTTATCATGGCGTTATCATCTGTTCGAGTTTGAAGGAAATGACGTTTTGGACGTTGTTACTCGCCATCGGCGGCGGTTGGCGAGTGACGTCAAATCGAGCGTCGAGAGAGCGGAAGATCATCGGTGGTGTGACTATGTTTATGATATTCACAACTAATCTAGTCGGTCAGATGAATTTAGGCATACGAACGGTCTATTTCGTTTACGCTTTGACGTATTGTGGCGTCATATCAATGACATTGTATGTGAGCTCGAAAACCATACGAACGTTGCACGAGCAACTCGAGATTTTTCGACGATCTGGGGCAACCGAGGAAGAAGTTGCCAGAGCGCCCGTGAGAACGAAAGAACGAATGTACCAGACATTTTACGTCGCGTTTATTGTGTTTTGCGGACTCAAAATTATGAACCAGATTCTTTCCACGTATTTCGAACGCGACCACGCTTGGGTGCAATTATTCTTCTCGGAGTTTATCGATATGATGCTGTGGTGTTTCTTGCTCATTCTCTTCAGGCCAAAAGACCAGACGTACACGACGTCTTTCCCGGCGAATGGGTTCGATCCTTTTGGGTTCGATGCTTCAGTTCGAGCCGCAGAAATGGGCGTTCATCCGCGAGAAGGTCTCACGTATCTTCCTGACATTTACGTCGCTGAGGTATCGGCGGCTTCAAAAATCGAAAGAGAATTTCTTCACCGAACTAGAAATGATGATGACGTCGTGGTCGCCGGAATAGCATCGGACCAATCGTCCGACTCTGGCGGAGCCTCTCGATCATCCACATCTGTGGATTCTATCGAATTATCCGCTCGAGGCGTGATGTCAAAATCCGCCCCCGCGGAGGAATCTTCCACCTCCACTCTGAGTTCTCTCGCCGACGGTGGGGCCGACGTCGAACAAGGCCTCGCATCCCAACAACATCAGAGCATCAGAGCTCGAATGAACGTCTACGTCATCGAAAACCCACCGACGATAAAAGGAGACGGTGCCCCGCTTTCAGAATCCATCGCTTTAGCCATTAAAATCGACGACATCGAAGCGCACCGCGCGCTAGAGAAACGAGAGAGAAGCGTAAATGAAGCCTCCGCCGCCGCCGCGGTATTAGATGAAGAACAAGAAGGGCACGCAGCAGCCGAGTAGAAGTCAAAACGAGAAAACGATCAAAATGTACTGTTATTTATATTTGTAGATTCTAACTGTTGTATTTACGTGCTATTTATTATTTAGATGGTTGTGTGAAGTTGCTTTCCCCTCTTAAAAAGCTGCGCAATTTTATAGAAAAAAGATTTTCACCTCACGAAGAAGTAAAGAGCGAGGGAGCGCGCGTAAGAGAGAGAGATTGGCATCATGAATTCGCGAGGGAGGGAAGACGACAAGAACAACGGCGAGAAGGACTCATCCTCCGTCCACTGGGGGAAAAGAAGGTTCGAGAACGGGGAAGAAAAAATCACGCAAAATCACAAACGAAAATTACGCAAAGAAACGCCGTCGTACCACGGCGGCGTGGACGATGTCACGCGACAACGCATCGAAGACCGAAAGAAGAAACAACCCGGACACAACAGAGGGATCGAATCTTTAAACGAAAAACGGCACGGACGAGGAGGAAAAGGAGAAGGGCGGTTTGATAATAGGAACAGAAAGAGCGGCGGGAACGGTTTACGAGGATTCGAAGACGAAGAAGACGACGGAGAGTGGGAAGAGACGCCGGCGAGACGAGCAAGGGATAGCGGGAACGAGACGCCGTCTTTGAGGCACCTCGACGATTCCAACGAAGACGACGATTCTTGGACGAATAAAGCAAAGATGGGATCGATTAGCCAACCGAGCGGCGGCGGGAATAGAAGGAGCGGGAATAGCAACAGTTCGCATAAGTTTTCCATGCGCTTCGAGGCGGACGACGACGACGACGACGATTCGGTCGCAAAGAACGTGGTAAAAGCGACGCCTTTGACGGCGACGCCGTCTTGGAAGTCCAACGAGTGGATGATGGAGAAGATTACGAAGAATCAAAATCAATTCGTCAAAGAAGGAGATAAACTCACGGTTGTCGAAAACGAAGACTCGCTGGACGTGCTGGAGAATCAACGGATGGAAGAAGAGGCGAGGGAGGAGAATCGATTCGGGAATACAAACAAAGATTTAGATCGCGCGTGGTACGACGACGACGAAGGTGGGGGTGGACACGGCGACGCCTTCGATCCGTTCGGAGAAAAAACAGACGTGAAGTCAAAAGAACGCTTCGAGAGGAAACAGTTGGAGTACGCGAAACGGTTAACCAGAGCGGACGGGTCGTTGATGACGCTGGCGAATTCCGCGCGATTTTCACAAATTCATAAAGACCACGCGACGTGGGAAGAAAACAGAATGTTAACGTCTGGCGTCGCTCGCGTGAAAGAAATCGATTTGATGGCGCAAGACGAAGATTTCGGCGAAGAGAAGGCGATTTTGTTAGTGCACGATACGAAGCCGCCGTTTTTGCAAGGGAAAAGAGCCTTCGCGAAAGCGCAAGAGGCGTCGTTGCCAGTGAAAGATCAAACGAGCGACATGGCGATGATTGCGAGGAAAGGGTCCAACTTAGTTAAAGAAGTTCGAATGAAAAGGGACGAGAATAAAAGTCGCGATCGGTTTTGGGACGTGAAAAACTCGAAAATCGGCGACATCACCGGAACGACAAACGAAGAAGACAAAATCGCGGAAGAACAAAAGATGAAAGAAGATGAGGAAATGCGCAAGCGTGGGGAGAAGAATGACGTTATTGGTAAAGACGGCGAGATTGATTTCAAAGCGGATTCAAAGTTTGCGGACGCGATGAAGGAAAAATCTGAAGCCCAATCGGATTTCGCCAAGTCAAAAACGATGAAAGAACAGAGAGAATTTTTACCCGTGCATAAGTGTAAAGCAGATTTAATGTCGGTGATTCGCGAGAATCAAATTGTTGTCGTCGTTGGTGAGACTGGATCGGGGAAAACCACGCAAATGACGCAGTACATGCACGAGGCCGGGTACACCACGTTTGGTATGGTTGGGTGCACGCAGCCGAGACGAGTAGCCGCGATGTCTGTAGCGAAGAGAGTTTCCGAGGAATTCGGGTGCGAACTAGGTCGAGAAGTTGGGTACGCGATTCGTTTTGAAGATTGCACGAGTTCAGATACAATTATCAAGTACATGACTGATGGCGTCTTGCTGAGAGAAACGCTCAGAGATTCCGATTTGGACGAGTATTCCGCGATTATCATGGACGAAGCGCACGAGAGAAGTTTGCACACGGATGTACTTTTCGGTATTTTGAAGAAAGTTGTCGCGAGGCGAAGAGATTTCAAGTTAATTGTTACGTCAGCGACGCTAAACGCGTCGAGATTTTCGGATTTTTTCGGTAACGTTCCAGTATTTAACATTCCTGGCCGAACGTTTCCAGTTGAAATCATGTACAGTAAAACGCCCGTGGAAGATTACGTGGAAGGCGCCGTGAAACAAGCGTTGGCTATTCACATGTCTTACCCTCCCGGTGACATTTTGCTTTTCATGACTGGCCAAGAAGAAATTGAAACCGCATGTTACGCGTTGGAGGAACGAATCGCTGAGCTCGAAGCAGACGCCGAAGGGCAGACGAAAATCCCTCCGTTGGCTGTGTTGCCGATTTATTCGCAACTGCCTTCGGATTTACAAGCGAAGATTTTTCAGTCCGCGGCGAAAGGGCATCGTAAGTGCATCGTTTCTACGAATATTGCGGAAACGTCGTTGACGCTAGATGGCGTGAAATACGTCGTCGATACGGGTTACTGTAAGTTGAGTGTGTATAATCCTCGAGTAGGTATGAACGCGTTGCAAGTGTTCCCGTGTTCTCAAGCGGCGGTGAATCAACGTTCGGGAAGAGCCGGGAGAACCGGTCCCGGAATAACCTATCGCTTATACACGGAAATGGCGTACAAATACGAGCTCTTGTCGACGACTGTTCCGGAAATTCAACGGACGAACCTCGGCAACGTCGTTTTGCTCTTGAAATCGCTCAACATTGAAAATCTGTTAGATTTCGATTTCATGGATCCGCCGCCGAAGGAAAACATTTTGAACTCAATGTACCAGCTATGGATTCTCGGTGCGTTGGATAACGTCGGCGGCTTGACAAAACTTGGTTCGAAAATGGTCGAGTTCCCCGTCGATCCTCCATTAGCCGCGACTTTGTTGAAAGCCGAATCGCTCGGGTGTTCCAACGAAATCTTAACCGTCATTTCTATGCTCTCCGTCCCTTCCGTTTTCTTTCGCCCGAAAGATCGCGAAGAAGAGTCCGACGCCATGCGCGAAAAATTTTTCGTTCCAGAAAGCGACCATTTAACGCTTTTAAACGTCTATCAGCAATGGAAAACGAACGGTTATCGCAACGATTGGTGCAACAAGCATTACATTCAAGGTAAAGGCATGAAGAAAGCGAGAGAAGTACGCGCGCAGCTCGCGGATATCATGAAGTCGCAAAAGGTGCAGTTGACCACGTGCGGCTCGGATTGGGATGTCTGCCGACGCGCTTTGTGCGCGTCGTATTTCCATCAAGCCGGTCGTTTACGTGGTATCGGCGAATATGTGAACTGCCGAAACGGTATGCCGTGTCATTTGCACCCTTCCTCTGCGTTGTACGGATTAGGTTACACTCCCGATTACGTGTGCTACCATGAAATCGTAATGACGAGTAAGGAATACATGCAATGCGTGACGGCAGTGGAGCCAGAGTGGTTGGGAGAATTCGGGCCCATATTTTACACGCTGAAGAAATCACACTCGTCGTTGGCGCAATCGAAAGCGAAGCAAAGAGAAGAGAAGGAGAAGATGAAGATGGAAATGAAGCAGAAAAAAGAGCTCGAAAACGCAGAGAAGAGGAAAATCCAGGAAAAGATGGAGGCGAAGATTGAGAGAGAGTCGAGAAAGATCGTCACGCCAGGAGGAACTGGTTTACGCGCGAGTGGTGCGTCGTCTTCTATTTCCGGTGGTGGCTCGAAGTTTCGAACGCCGTCCTCGAAACGGCCCGGAACGGGTGGGAAGACGCCGAGACGTTTCGGGTTGTAACGCATTGACGCATTCGTATAAATATTTTAGAAATTGTAGAAAGCAGTACGTAGTTAAAAGTTTTAGTAGGAAAAGTAAACAACGCTGAAGCTAAATATTAATATATATAAATCTATGCGGAAACGCTCAACCGTTTCAAGTGTTCCATGAACACTTGCAAACTCACGTCGTCGGTGAAGATTACATCGCTTCCACCGGCGTGTCCGTACGGCGAGCCTTGCGAATTGTGCGTCGCGGACGGGTTCAATTTAGCTAACAAAAATCTCGCCTGCGACCCGTTTTGATCGCAATCGACCAATCTAGGTACCGGGAACCGTTGGTTTAAGATGTAATTCGCATCTTCTTGCGGCATTTTTAACAACTCTGCGAACGCTTTGTGTTCTTCTTGTTCTTGATATTTCGCCTTGCGCCATTGCGCAATGGTGGAGCCGTGGAAAACGACGACGGAGAAGTACGCGTCTAAGAGTAAGATTCTATCCGGCGCGACCGAACAGACGTCCAACAATACCGGTTCAGGAGGCCCATTGAAGGAATACGCGGTCAATGTCGGTTGAATCATGACTAAAGAATTCAACACGTTTTCGCGCCATAACACTACTCGAAAATACGCGGTTTCGTCCGGCGAGTTGTTGAACACTTGCACGAATTGCGATCGACGCAAGTTGAACATAAACTGCGGAAATAAAGAGAACTGCGGAGCTAACTGGAAAGAGTGCGGATCTTCTTTCCTATACTCGCCAAAGCGTTGACACGCGCCTATTAATTTTCTATCTAACCACCTCGTCGCAGCTGGGCCGTCCATCTCGTCGTCTTGTTCCATTTTCCACGTCAATTGTCGAGCGATCAACACAGCCGCGGCTTCTTGGTCGAAACCCATGGAGATTTCCGGAATGTTTTGCCCGCTCGTCCATCTGCGAGTGGTGGTGATGACTCTCAATCGAGTTTCACCGGTCGGTAACGTTGACGTGCAGTGAAACTGTAAGAAAAACTGAGGCGCGCTTTGATATTGTTGCTGCTGACCGTAGGGGTTTTGACCGTACCCGCCTCCACTAGCTCCGTCTGGCTTCTCTTTCGCGACCTCAAAAAACACCGCCAAAGTCGTGTTCCTAGTCAGCGCGCACATCTTCCAAGCGGTTGTTCCTCCATACCCAATGCTCACATCCGCGACATTTCCTAAATGTCGTCTCGCCGTATCCAACGCCGCGCACGGACCGACGCATCCCGCAACCTTCACGTCTCTCGAGGTGATCACTTCGAAAATTCCATTCGAATGCACTTTTAGCGGCGTCACTTCGTCCGAGGACGACGAAACGCTTTCTGGACTTGGTTCTGGTTTGTTTTGACTCCCGTATAATTTCACAAACGATTTCTTGAACACCACGTGCGAGAACGATTCGGCTAAAACAACCGCCCCGCCGGTTTTTTGCGCGCACCCTTTCATTTCGGCTAATCCAACCTGATCGAGCGCGCACGCAAACACGTCTAAAGAGTGGCCATTCGCGCACAACTGAGTCGCAATCGCGTCGTATTTTTTCTTTGCTTTTGTAAATAAAGGCGCTTTATCTTGCGCGATATCTTTGTGCGATCGAGTCGCATTTTCCAAAGCTTTCGGCACGATGTTACCCGGACCCTCTGTACACGGCCCGCCAACGAACAAGCACGCGCGTGCCGGGTGACCGGAAGGACATCCTAAAGACAACAGCGTGGATGCGACGGCTAACGCGGTCCCCGTGGCACGATTATGTCGACTTTGTGGCAACGGCGCGAACGGGTCTCTCGCCAACTCTTCTAAAATCGCCGAGAACGTAAACTCGCACTCAGACAAAGGCACTAAAAACGACGAAGCTGGATTCGTTTGTTGATACGGTTGTTGTTGTTGTTGTTGTTGTTGCGTGTTTGGATTTTGATTCTGACTCTGATATTGTTGTTGTTGCGGTCCACCCCCACCTCTCGAAAATGTCAACTGATCCCTAATCTGCGCGGACGTGTGCTCCTTCCCGCCTCTAAACACGTACGATTTCGGACAGTCCGCAAACTGCAGCTCGTGCACGTGCACGTGCGTCCCGAACGATATCAACCCGACTAAAGAATCTTCCGGCAGCAAACTCAGCGCTTGCGTCAAGCTCGCTTTTAAACTCGCCAACTCTTCATCCGACACGCACACGTCCACCAGGAACAAATACGCCGGCGGCGGCGTCACTTTGTTCGGGTTGATCGTATAATCAATCACCAGATAATTCGGAAACAACTCCGCGGGTAAGTTCTGCTCGGTAATCCCCGCGTAATGCGGCGGAAAATTGTTCCTCGCGTGGCAAAACGGGCACACGAACAGTTTCGAGTTGAAGTCGATTTGCGCGTAGGGGTTCAAACACGCCGCGCACGCTTTACACCGCACCGGTTCGTAAGGCACAACCTAAAGCGTATCGAGAGAAGACGAATTGTATAAAGTCAGAAAAGAACAGAAACGTACGCGTTACGACCAAAAATATGCGCGAGAAAGAGAGAAAGAGAGAGGTATTCATCGGATGTCGATGCGCGCTCTTTTTGCTCTTTTTGTCCGTTTCCTCCCTCTTCTTGGAGGAAATTGGATCCAATTCAATCCGCTCTTGAGATTGTTCTCATAGAGTGAGAGACAGAGAGAGAGCGAGCGCGAGAAGACCGAAACGCGACGCGCATCATCGCACGACGAAACAGCACTCTCTCGCGGGAATAAAGAAATACCGATCTTGATATTCTCATCGTCTTAAAAATGTCTTAAAAACGTACCGGCACGTCCTCGATGTGTTTCAGCGGCGTCACGAGCGCGCCTAAAGGGACGACGCATTTCTGCGCCGATTGGCGATCGTCCGGCCACGCGTTCAGGGAGAATCGAACGCCGTCTTTGTTTTCTAGGTCCGACCAACTCGTCGTCGTCATTATTACGCGTCTTCTCTTTGATGCGTCTTCTTTAAGTTGTCTTTATTCGTGCAACGATTAATTTTGAAGCTTCACTCGAGAAACAGGTGCCTTAATTAAACGGACCAAAAATAAGCAAAAAACGGTTCAATTTACAGACAGAAAAAAAATACACCAAGAGTTGGTTGACATTAAGAAGAAGAAGAAGAAGAAGAAGAATGGGGAAAAAGTTATCTGGAGCGCAGAAGAGGAAGAAGAAGAGGGAAAAGGAAGAGGCTGTTGAACGGGCGAGAGCGGATGTGGAGCGTTTGAAGCTTGGACCGACGAAGATATGGACGGGATTGGTGGTGCATCACAAGGATGTGTTTGTATCGCATGTGCTTCCGAAATTGAATAGGAATGATCGGTTTTTCTTTTCAAAGGTGAATAGTGAGAGTGAAGATGTGCTTGCGTACGCCGGGGTAGACGTATCGGGAGTTAATGTTACGGAATGTTCATCCATCTCGACGTTGGAATGGGCGTGGAATCACTATCCCTGGGGAAAGAAAGATGGAAGAGTGATAGATCAAACCTTGTTTTGCGTGCAAGTTGCTGCAACGAACAAACTCGAGTTCCTCAAGTGGGCGAGAGAAGAGAAACATTGCGAGTGGGATAAGTGGACGATTAAAGTGGCAGTAGTTATAGATAATCTCGAGATGCTGAAATACTGCTTCTCTAATAATTGCCCGTATGATGAAGAAGAGTCGTGCATTCACGCTGCTGCAGATGGAAAGCTAGACTGTGTTCGATTTCTTTTCGACAAAGTGAAACCTTCAAGAGAGACGGAAGAAAAAGCGGCACGTCAGGCAGCAGGAAAGGGTCGCATAGACATCTTGAGATATTTCATTGAAGAACGAAAGATACCTGATGTGGTAATGATCGCCTGTGTGGCAACTGTTATGCAAAGTGAGGCCGAATCGATTGCCTCAAATACTTAGTCGAAGAGGCGAAAGTGCCTATTGACTACTGGCAACTCGTCGCGGGAGCTCGTTGCTACGAACACCTCGAGTGCTTACACTACTTGCAAGAAAAAGGGTGCCCAGAACCAACGGACGAACAATACGCTATGATTGTCGAGATCATAGAAAGGAAGCAAGGCTCTTAGAAGAATTGAGGCAGCAATACCGGCGGAAGACTGATACAGAGAGAGAGAGTATGTCATACATTTTTACCTCAAAGTCCTCAACAGACCACACAAAATAAAACACAACAAATCATGTATGCACACTCGTCGTAAACGCGAAGATTCGTTTTGATCGTCATCATGAGACGACGACGACAGTTGCTGTTCGCGGACTCGATAAAATCTGCGTTCATGCGACGCGTTTCTGAGACTGTGTCGTCGTCGTTACCATCGAGGAGCATCGACGTCGTTTTAGACGCGAGACAGGAGGAAGTCGTCGAGCGTTTATCGAGTTTGTGCGACGACGACGAGAACGACGAGAATGATAACAACAACAACAACAACAACAACAACAGTACCAGCGGAAAAAGAAGAAGTAAGAAGAGCGGCGTGTATTTGTACGGATCGCCGGGCCGAGGAAAGACGGTACTCGTGGACAGTTTCAAAGATGCGTTCACGAACGAAGAGAAGAAAAAAATCAAGTCGCTTTCGTTTCGCTCGCTCATGGACGAGATGCACGAGAACTTGATGAAGATAAGAAACGTACGAAATCCAGTGCGAGAGATTGGGAGTCGGTATAAGAAAGCGCACGAGGTTTTAATTGTGGACGAGGTGGAGGTGACTGACGTCGCCGACGCGCGGATCTGGAAGGCGTTCGTGGAGAGTTACTTAACGGAAGACGACTTGGAAAGCGAGAAGAAGAACACGAAGAAGCGGGAGAAGGACGCGAAGAAGAGAAACATATTAGTGTGCACGTCGAATTTTAAGCCGAAACAGTTGTATAAAGGTGGGTTGAATTGGAAGAGTTTGCTGGTGTCGGAGGTTTTGAGCGAACGTTTGGATGCGGTGTCGTTGGACGGCGAGGAGCACGAGTCGCCAGAGAAATTTCGAGACTATCGAAAAGCTTCGTTCGCCGCAGAAGAAGCATCGGCACGTAAAATCGAGGGAGAGACGTCGTCGTTGTTGTCGTCGTCGTCGTCGATGATTTTCGGGGACGATGCCGACGCCAGTTTACGACTACACTGGGAAAAATTGATGCTTTCTTCGAAGAATAGGTCGAAAAGACACCATCATGCTCTTTCAGATCGATTGGAAAAAGATATACGAAGTGCAGCGACGAGCATCGAGGCGAACGCGAAAGCGGCGTACTTTGATTTCGCCGCTTTGTGTGGCGCGAACGCGAAATGGTCTCCGAAAGATTACGAGAATCTTTCTAAAGCGTACGAATTTGTGTTTTTGGAATCGATACCGGTATTAGACGTCGCCATTCTCGGTGAAGACGTCGTCCGGCGCTTCGTGATGGTCATCGACGCTTTATACGCGAACAAAACGAAGCTTTATTGTTCATCGCCATCGACGAAGAGCATAGCCGATTTGTTCCCGCAATCATCATCAACACCGTCGCGCGAAAACTCTTCCTCCTCAACAGCAACGGCAACGACAACGTTCGTATCCAAAACAGGAGGCGCCTCCGGGCGAAACGCGACCATGCTTTCCGAAAATATCGAATGGTCCGCCACCGGTTTAACCAAAGCCTCCCTAGCTGCGTTGTCCTCGGGGAGTTTCACGGACAAATCCAAGCCGAGATGCCAGTCGCGTTTGTACGAGATGAAAACCGAGGCGTACAAAAGAGACCGCCCGGCGTAGTACTAGTAGTAATAGTAGTAATAGTAGTAATAGTAATAGTAGTAGTAGTACGCGAGAAGAGCCAACAACAACACACACAAATCGTGCGTGATGGTGATAGAAAAAAAAGGGAGTTGGCGGCAAAGGGTTTGTCGTCGCGCGTGTATTATTGAGCGAAAAGCTGCCTCTTTCCTGCTGAGAAAAGATGACGTGGAATCGCTGGATTTTCTCCACAAAATCACTCTCGTTTTTTATCAGAACTCCACACACACGTACACATGTTTGCCGTTAC
>Ga0255758_10000342_pt1 | contig 51526 bp, 47 predicted proteins | sample 011ome_24_FD_179958 | JGI IMG/M metagenome (GOLD analysis project Ga0255758, IMG submission 179958) | Coastal salt marsh microbial communities from the Groves Creek Marsh, Skidaway Island, Georgia - 011513CT metaG (version 2) | ecosystem: Environmental > Aquatic > Marine > Intertidal zone >... | reverse complement strand
CTTTATATCGGGATTGCGGTTGCAGCTCGGGCGGGTAGTACCAGCGAATTTTATGTGGCGGGGAAAGGCGTTAATCCTGTACTAAATGGTATGGCGACGGCGGCCGATTGGATGTCCGCCGCTTCATTTATATCATTGGCAGGTCTTATAGCGTTCAACGGATATGACGCCTCAGCCTATCTAATGGGATGGACCGGAGGCTATGTTTTACTGGCATTGCTCCTAGCCCCGTACCTGAGAAAGTTTGGAAAATTTACGGTGCCGGAGTTTATCGGCGATCGATTTTACTCACGGACCGCTCGTATCATTGCTGTTATTTGTTTGATCGTCGCGTCAATTACCTACGTCATTGGTCAGATGAAGGGGGTTGGTGTCGCTTTTTCAAGATTTTTGGACGTTGGATACGATACAGGTCTTTTAGTGGGCATGCTGATCGTTTTCTTCTACGCTGTTCTCGGTGGCATGAAGGGGATCACCTATACGCAAATTGCTCAATATGTCGTTCTTATCTTTGCTTATACTGTGCCTGCCGTCTTTATTTCACTGCAGATTACGGACAACCCTCTACCCCAATTAGGTCTCGGTAGTTCTGTTGCGGAAGGAACCCCATTACTTGCCAAGCTTGATCAAGTACTGGTCGAAATTGGATTTGCAGAATACACTTTGCAGCAAGGAACAACTCTCAATATGATCGCGTTAACCTTATCGTTAATGATAGGAACCGCGGGACTGCCTCATGTAATCGTTCGGTTCTTCACGGTGCCTAAGGTAAAAGATGCTCGCTCTTCAGCCGGTTGGGCTTTAGTGTTCATCGCAATTCTATATACGACAGCTCCAGCCGTTGGTGCGATGTCATTTTTTAATTTAATTAACACGATTCAACCTGGTGAAACTGGTCAGCCAGAAAGTAATTTGGTTTACGAGGAGCGTCCGGAGTGGTTTAAGAAGTGGGAAACAACTGGCCTCCTACAGTTTGAGGATAAAAATGGTGATGGTCGCATTCAGTATTACAACGACAAAAATACTGACTTTGCCGAAACGGCGTCGGAATATGGTTGGAATGGTAATGAATTGGTAAAAGTTGATCGAGACATTATGGTGCTTGCAAACCCTGAAATCGCTAACCTGCCTAATTGGGTTGTGGCGCTAGTGGTTGCTGGGGGTCTCGCGGCGGCGTTATCCACTGCCGCCGGATTGCTATTGGCAATTTCGTCTGCGGTTTCCCACGATCTCATGAAGGGAGTGTTTGCCCCTAATATTTCTGAAAAGACTGAATTGATGGCTGCTAGAATTTCAATGGCTGTTGCAATCGCGGTGGCAGGCTATTTGGGGTTGAATCCACCAGGGTTTGCAGCTCAAGTAGTAGCCCTCGCGTTCGGCTTGGCAGCAGCGTCCATATTCCCAGCGTTAATGATGGGAATATTTAATAAGCGCATGAATAGTCAGGGCGCGATCGTTGGAATGGTGATTGGTCTTTTAAGCACGCTGACTTACATATTCGTTTTCAAAGGCTGGTTTTTCATTCCCGGGACAAATAATTTAGCAAATACGCCTGATAATTGGTTATTTGGTATTCAACCAGAGGCTTTCGGTGCTGTAGGAGCACTACTTAATTTTGGTTCGGCCTGGATCGTTTCTAAATTCACCGCAGCGCCGCCGGCGCATATCCAAGCTTTGGTTGAGGATATTCGTGTGCCTCGTGGTTCTGGGGCGGCGGGCATACATTAATTAGTGAGTTTTATGATTTTAAAAATAGAGGAGCAATTTGAGAGCTCCTCTATATCGAATTGACACTTCTTGAATTGAGATTAAAAATTTGTGCGTCAGTGTTCCCAAAAATTTAGGTAGTTTCGATGACCCACCTATTAGACTGATATCGTTTATTGTATGTTCGATGCCAGCTTTTTTTTTGGTGGTGAAAGGTTGGGTAACTACCAGCCTTTTTTTACTTTTTTTTATTTGCTGTTGGATGATCTTAAGAGAGCCTCAAAAGTTTTTTTTCAAGAGGGGCTCTCAGTTTTGGTTAATGATTATTTGTTTGCTCGCACCATTTCTGGCTGAATTATTAGCGCAGCTTGGTCGAGGTAGTTTTGTGTTGCCAAGTCTTGATGGGCCATCAAGAGCAATCCTTGCTGTCGGCATATTCATTTATTTATCCAAAAAAGATTGTGCGGGGTTACTAACCGCGCTAAGTCTTGGATCTGCAATCGGCATCTTGTTAGTTTTCTTATATTTACATATTTATCCTGAGTATTATTGGGGCGAAAGAGCTGCAACTCATTTCGTAGATCCTATAACTTTGCCGTGTTATGTGGTCGTGCTTATGGGAATAGTTGCGTTTGGTGATTTTCCGAAATTCACCGCCGGATCAATTGTATTAGTTAAAGGTATCTTAGTTATTCTCACCGGTTACATCACGTTAGAGTCACAGTCACGAACAGCTTGGATGGCAGGTATTATTCTGAGTGAAATTTGGGTAATCCATTTGCTGCATAATGCTAGATTTAAGCAGATTGTTGCAGTTTTAGCCCTAACGTTTGGCTATTTCTTTTTATTTTTTTATTCCGAGATATTCCATAATCGCTCCGTTGAAGCTATGGAGCAAGTTAAGGAATTTATGGTAAGTGGTAATAGCGAGGGGTCCTCCGCTGGGCATAGAATACTTTTGTTTTACGTAGATTGGGAATTACTGAAAAAATATCCTTTCTTTGGTGTGGCCGATGGAGTTGTGCCTGCCTTTGACGAATTAAAGTCAAAAGTGCCCTCCTTAACGAAGGACGTTTTAGAGATAAAGAGTCTTGCAGGTTCTCATTCTGAGTTCTCGGCCCAGTTGGTTCGAAAAGGTATTGTTCTAGGTTTTTTTGCTTTGTGGGGCTTCTTTATTTATCCGTTTTGTATAATTTTCAACGCTCTACGAAGAAATGAATTCGTTTTAGATAGGGGGTTAACACGGCTATTGGGTCTTGTCTTACCAGTGTTTATCTCCGGGTTTGCAATTCAAGTATTCAATTTGAAAATGACTATGTCGTTTTATATGCTTGTTCTGGCAATTATTTTCGCGTGTTGCTTGAAGCCCTCGGGGACATGTAGTTTCACTCGAGTGTCTGAGAAGTAAGTTCAATAAATTTTTGGTGAAAGCTTAAGTTTTGTTGTAGACTTCGGATCCTCAGGAGAAGTGCAGTGAAGAGTTGAGGTAAATGAAGTTAGCCTCTCATGGCCAAGTAGCTCAGTTGGTAGAGCAGAGGACTGAAAATCCTTGTGTCGGTGGTTCGATTCCGCCCTTGGCCACCATCATTTTTCGAACATTTCGCAGGTCTGTGGGAATACTTTCAGTCTTAGTGTAGCCCGACGATTTTTTTCGGGCCGAAGTTTTTAGCCCGTCAGTGGGGCCTCTGTGAAATACTCTAACCTGCAAATTCATTTCCCTAATTTGGCGAAGTTATTATGGTGTGGCATAATTTTGCCTTAATATGGCGAGCGTCTAACGGCTCGGCGACATTTATATCGGACGAACTTGTACAGCTGATTTTTGTAAGCCCAACTATACTGGGTGGCTGCGGTAGCGTGGGTGCGGGTTTTAGTCGCCACGTTTTATCTTAAAGTTTGATTACGTCTGAGTATTGGAAAATTGATCTTTTGTCGTTTCGATGCTAGTACATAAGCAGCCAACTCATAATTTCCATGATTCTCCCCTCTCATGCAATTGATTACGATTTGTTAAAGACTAACTTAAACACCCTGAAAGGTTAATTCTAGTGAAGATTGCGATCATAGGTAGTGGGTATGTTGGCTTATCAAACGGACTACTTCTTTCGCAGCATAATGAAGTAGTATTTTTAGATATTAGGTCGGACAGAGTTGAAATGTTAAATCGGAAGGAATCCCCTTTTGTCGATCGTGATATTGAGTATTTCCTTAAAAATAAAACGCTCAGTTTTTGTGCGACGGTAGACAAGCATGAAGCTTATGTAGGGGCTGATTATGTCCTAATCGCAACACCTACTGACTACGATATAGAAACAAATTATTTTGACACTAAAACAATAGATTCTGTGATCGAGGATGTGAGGTCAATAAATCCTCAATCGCTCATAATTATTAAGTCGACTGTTCCTGTTGGGTACACTAGAAAAGCTAGGCAGGACCATAACACTGACAACATAATTTTTTCACCGGAATTCCTTCGGGAGGGTACAGCCTTACACGATAATTTATATCCCTCTCGAATTATTGTTGGAGAGACCTCTGAGCGAGCTCAGAAGTTCGCAGAGCTTCTCCAGGAAGGCGCTAATAAAAAAAACATCCCCATACTTTTAACTGGTAGCGCAGAGGCTGAAGCTATTAAACTTTTCGCGAATACGTATCTAGCGATGCGCGTTGCATACTTTAATGAACTGGATACTTATGCAGCAATGCATAGTTTAGACACGAGTCAAATCATTAGGGGTGTATGTTCCGATCAACGTATCGGTGATTTCTATAATAATCCTAGTTTCGGTTACGGGGGATACTGTTTGCCAAAGGATACCAAACAGCTTTTGGCTAATTATCGAGAGGTACCGCAAAATCTGATTCATGCTGTAGTTGCGGCAAATGCGACGCGTAAGGATTTTATTGCTGACGAGATTATTCGCCTTAAGCCTGAAGTCGTAGGAGTCTATCGATTAATTATGAAGAGTCGTTCAGATAATTTTAGGGCGTCTAGCATACAAGGTATCATGAAGCGTATTAAAGCTAAGGGGATTGATGTCATCGTTTACGAGCCAGTCATAAGTGAAACCAATAAATTCTATAATTCCAAAGTCGTCAATGATATCGACGAATTCAAGCGAACCGCGGATGTAATCATTGCTAATCGTCGTGCTCCTGAGCTAGCAGACGTCAACTCTAAGGTATACACGCGTGACCTTTTCGGGCGAGACTCGTAAATGACAACCCTCATTACTGGTTCGGCTGGGTTTATCGGATCAGCATTAGCCTTACGAATGCTTGAGCAGGGTTGTGATGTGATTGGCGTGGACAATCATAATGATTACTACGACCCAAATATCAAGGAGGCTCGGGTGAGTAGATGTATTAACCACCCTAGTTATACTCATGTGCGGATAGATTTGGGAAACCGAGAAGCATTACACAAGTGCTTCATCACCTACAAACCAACGCGAGTTGTTAACCTTGCTGCGCAGGCTGGGATTCGCCATTCTATCGATAATCCACACGCTTATATCAACAGTAACATTGTGGGTTTTGCAAATATTTTAGAGGAGTGTCGCAACAGTAGTGTCGACCATCTGGTGTACGCGAGCAGCTCGAGCGTTTACGGAGCAAACACAAATATGCCGTTTTCAACCCTCCATAATGTGGATCACCCTCTAAATCTTTATGCGGCAACTAAAAAGTCCAACGAGCTTATGGCCCATTCTTACAGTCATCTTTACGGTGTTCCAGTAACCGGATTACGTTTCTTTACTGTATACGGCCCATGGGGACGACCGGATATGGCTTTATTCAAATTTACCAAGGCCATCTTGGCCCGAGAAAAAATTCAGGTTTTTAACCACGGTAAACATAAGCGAGACTTTACTTATATCGACGATATTGTTGAGAGCGTGACTCGAGTGCTTGACCAGCCAGCGCAATCTGATCCAAATTGGTGTAGTTTTGATCCGAGTCTAAGCACCAGCGAAGCTCCGTGGCGTCTGTATAACATTGGGAATAGTCAACCGATAACCCTGATGAGCTGTATATTAGGTCTTGAAAAAGCGCTAGGAATCAAGGCTAAAATTGACTTGCAACCCTTGCAACCTGGGGACATGCTCGATACGTACGCGGACGTTTCAGATTTTGTGACTCAATTTGGTTTTAAGCCCCAAATAAGCTTGGAACAAGGACTGGAGCGTTTCGTTGAGTGGTACCGGGGCTACTTCACCGACTAAGCTCATGAATGTTCTCTTGACCGGCGGCACCGGATATATTGGAAGTCATGTGGCAACAGTATTGTGCCAGCAGGGCCATAAAGTGGTCTTATATGATAATTTAAGTAATAGTAGCGTTGAAGTTGTTTACATGCTAAATCGCATTCTTGGGCAGGACCTGGTGTTCGTCCAAGGAGATATTTGTGATTTTAATTTGTTATGTGACACCCTTATGACTGAGCGTATAGATGCAGTAATGCATTTTGCAGGTTTGAAAGCGGTTAGCGAGTCTTATCATAAACCTATCGATTATTATCTTAATAATGTGCAAGGGGCTATAAGTCTATTAAGGGCAATCAGGTTAACGAAAATCAGGAAGTTAATTTTTAGTAGCAGTGCCACTGTATATGGTGAACCCAAGTATCTTCCTTTAGATGAAAAGCATCCTACTGCTCCGATTAATCCCTATGGTCGCAGCAAACTACAAGTAGAGGATATGTTGGCTGATATTGCTAATTCTGATAGTGAATTCTGCTCGATGAGCTTGCGTTATTTCAATCCTGTAGGGGCACATGATAGCGGGTTAATAGGAGAGGATCCATTCGGGCATCCTGAAAACCTGATGCCTCTAATTGCTCAGGTTGCTTCAGGCCTAAAAAGTGAGCTAACTATCTTCGGTGAAGATTACGCCACATCAGACGGGACTGGAGTAAGAGATTATATTCACGTGACAGATTTAGCGAAGGGACATGTTGCTGCATTATCGTTTTTGAAAGAAAACCCCGGTTATCAGGTCGTTAACCTAGGTACGGGCATAGGACATAGTGTGCTGGAGGTTGTTAGGACATTTGAATGTATTTCAAAAAAATCTGTACCTTATTCGTTCTCCGACAGACGGCCTGGTGATGTCCCGGTCAGTTACGCGAACTGCAATAAGGCGAATGAATTATTGCACTGGCGGCCACAATATAATCTTTCTGAAATGTGTGAATCCGTTTGGAAATACACAATAAAGCTGAGCTAACTGGTTAGAATTCGATTTCTTAAAATCAGCGTAGTATTTTTTCTTTCTAGAACTATGATTTTAATAAGTTTAGTTTGAAGAGTTAGTATTAATGACTAAAATCAATTGCGGGTTAGTCGTAAAAGGTTTTAATTTTCTAGGGATAAAGATGGGGACTTTGGATACAGAAGTACGTAATGTTCGTAACGTTTTACGCTACACGATTGGCAGCGGCGCATTAGGAGACCTGGCTAACATATTGGCTCCTTACCGTGAGAAGGGAAGTGGTCAGGTTTTATATTTCGTTGACGAATATTTTGAGACTAGTAAACCTACCCTAGAAAAATTAGATGAAATGCCGGGAGACAGGTTGGTTTTTATTTCCGCGGCTAACGAACCAACAACAAGCAGAGTAGATGAGATCTTACTCTCGCTCAAAAACAGCGGTGTGACTAACCCTTCTGCGATTGTCGGAATGGGTGGGGGTGTTACTATGGATATAGCCAAAGCTGTATCCAACCTTTACACAAATCCGGGACTTGCTGAGCAGTATCAAGGGTGGGATCTCGTGAAAAACCCAGGTGTAACCAAACTCGCTGTTCCTACCATTTCGGGCACCGGGGCGGAGGCGACTCGTACATGTGTGATGACTAACGGTCATACCGGGTTAAAACTTGGAATGAATAGCGACTTCACCGTTTATGATCAGATAATAATGGATCCAGATCTTACGGCGTCCGTTCCACGTAATCAATATTTTTATACAGGTATGGATGCATATATCCACTGTATTGAGGCGCTAGCCGGAAGTTATCGTAACCCCATCGGCGACGCTTATTCGCGCGAAACGATTAGTCTTTGTCGACAAGTGTTTTCAAGGGGAGATATGATGGAGTCAGAAAGACGCGAGAAACTGATGGTCGCCTCTTACCTAGGCGGTTGTGCTATCGCCACTAGTTATGTTGGTTTAGTGCATCCTTTTTCGGCAGGGCTCAGCGTGGTATTGGGTGTTCATCATTGTGTAGCAAATTGTATCGTGATGAGAGCAATGAAGCCCTTTTATCCAGATGAATACGATGAGTTTTGGGCTATGGTGCAGCAGCAAGGCGTTGAAATACCAAAGGGACTTTGCAGTAACCTAAGTGACCAAGAGCACGAGCAGCTTTACGCTGCAACGGTCGTTCATGCGAAGCCCCTTACAAACGCTTTGGGACAAAACTATCTCGATACTCTAACTTCAGAAGTTGTTAAGGAAATGTTTAAGGAAATGTGAAATGCCAGGATATGAAGTAATTGGTAGTGAGGAGCGGCTCGAGGTAGAAGACGTTTTTAACCGCGGCGGAATTTTGTTTCGTCACGGTTTTGATGCGTTACGAAACAATTGTTACAAGGTAATGCAATTTGAAAAAGAATTCTCCGATTACATGGGCGTAAACCATGCGTTAGCCGTGACATCTGGTACGGCTGCTCTTCGAGTCGGGCTAGCCGCTCTTAATATAGGTCCTGGGGACGAGGTTATAACCCAAAGCTTTACTTTTGTAGCTACCGTGGAGGCTATTATTGAAGCTAGGGCCACTCCAGTGTGCACTAACATAGACGATACTTTGAATATGGATCCTGTAGACTTAGAGCGTCTAATTACACCGAAAACTAAGGCAGTAATAGTAGTGCATATGCTGGGCACGCCCGCTCGCCTCAGAGAGATTAAGGATGTCTGTGATCAGCATGGCCTGTATTTAATAGAGGACACCGCTTGGGGATGCGGGGGCAATTTAGATGGGATTCCATTAGGAACGTGGGGCGACGTTGGTACGTACAGTTTTGATTTTGCGAAGACTATGACAACAGGAGAGGGAGGAATGGTTGTATTCCGCGATATAGCTGTTTTTCAACGTGCAGCGGCCTGGCACGATCATGGCCATGAAAATAATCCCTTGGTGCCTCGTTGGGAAGATACTAGGTCAAGCAGTGGTTTTAACTACCGGATGATGGAGTTACAAGGGGCTATTGGCTTAGCCCAATTACGTAAGTTGTCCTCAATAGTCTCGAAGCAGCGTGAAAACAAAGCGGCAATATGGAGTGCTCTTGCTGATCTCACTGATTTGCAACCACGAGCAGCGCCAGATGGAGCATTTGATACTGCTGATGCGTTAATTTTTATGGCGAAAAATAGTGATATTGCTCTTAAAATAAGAGCAGGGTTGGTAGACGAGGGATTGGCGACTAAAATTCTGCCCGAGGCATATTCGTGGCATTTTGCCGGTACCTGGACTCACATGCCAGAGTTGATCGCCGCTCATGGTGGTAAGTTAACAAAGTCGTTTGAGGTGTCACACTCCATTTTATCCCGCGCGGTTTCCTTACCTGTGGGAGTTAGCCTTCCGACTAATGCTCCGGCTCGCATTCGGACGGTAATAGAGCGAATTTTAATGTAGTTGCATACGATGAACTCAATGAATACTGATACACCAAAAATCTCGGTCATTGTTGCAGCTTACAATCAAGAGCGATTTATCGGTCGTTGCCTTCGCTCACTATTAAAGCAGACGCTAAGTCGAAAAGAATTTGAGATTATTGTGGTCAACGATGGTAGTACAGATCGCACGGCCTACGCGATACAACTTTTTTGCGACCCAGTTGGCTCTTCGATTCAAGTGCTCGAGAATAAAGAGAACTGTGGCTTGTCGTCGGCACTAAATCTTGGTATTCGAGAGGCGAGAGGAAAATATATTGTTCGGGTTGATTCCGATGACTTTGTAAACAGTAACTTTCTGAATTTTCTTTTTTGGTACCTTGAGATGAATGACCATATTGACGCAGTCGCATGTGATTACTTTCTCGTCGACGATGAGGAACGTGTCACAAGGAGGGTTAATTGTGATGCTGAGCCAATAGCCTGTGGGATCATGTTTCGTAAAGAGCAGATGGTTGAAGTTGGACTGTATGATGAGTCATTTCTTTGTCAAGAGGAGCGAGAGCTTCGTATGCGATTTGAGAAAAAGTATAAAATTCACCGATTAGAGTTACCCCTGTACCGTTACAGACGCCATGAAAGCAATATCACGAATAATATCGAGCAAATGGATAAGTATGAAAGCCGTCTAACTCGGAAACACGGCGCTCTTGATGAATAATTCAAAATGAACTCATGCTAGATAAACTATGAACCCAAACATTTTACTTGGAGATAGACTGGTAAGCGCGTCAAGCTCACCTTATATCATTGCGGAAATTGGCGTGAACCATGAGGGCTCGTTGGACCAAGCGTTTCGTCTTATCGACTTGGCGAAAATGGGTGGAGCAGATGCCGCTAAATTTCAAAGTTATAAGGCTGCGTCACTAGCGTCAATAAATTCGCCTTCGTATTGGGATAGAAACAAGGAATCAACAGACAGTCAGTTTGAGTTATTTCAGAAATATGATGCTTTTGGTGCTGGCGATTATTCGGCATTAGCTGACCATTGTCGTGATATCGGAATTGATTTTATCTCTACGCCTTTTGATGACGAATCAATTGATTTTTTAGACCCAATGATGTCGTTTTACAAGATTGCCTCAGCAGACCTAACTAATACGCCTTTTTTAAGAAGAATCGCGGCTAAATGTAAACCTGTACTGCTATCAACTGGCGCTTCTACATTAGCAGAAATTGATGTGGCTCTGAAAGTTTTAAAAAGTAATGGGTGTGAAAATGTTGCACTCTTACATTGCATATTAAATTACCCCACAGAGTCGGAAAATGCCCACCTAGGCATGATTGAGGGGTTGCGGCGTGTTTATCCCAATATTGTAATTGGATATTCTGATCACACCATTCCCGATCAAAATATGTTGCCCTTATTGACGGCTTATCTTAAGGGAGCTGTGGTTTTAGAAAAGCACTTTACCCATGATAAAACTCTTCCGGGAAATGATCATTATCATGCAATGGACGTTGACGACCTGAAGCGACTTGTTCATTTGCTTAAGCGAACCCACGAATTATTGGGCAACTCAGTACACAAGGAGCCTATAGCCAACGAGAGTTTAGCGATCAAAAATGCACGTCGAAGTATTGTGGCTAAGCGTGACCTGAGCAAGGGAGACGTCATTACAGAAGATGACTTAACTTACAAAAGACCGGGTTTTGGAATAAGCCCGACCCATTGGGATGAGGTCATTGGTCGACGTGTTGCGCGCGATTTAGAGTCTGACCACATATTTCATTGGCGAGATATTGAAGGTTAAATCCAATAGGTTCCATACAAATCCTTTTTATAAGACTTTTTATTTGTGTCCTGTGATTTCGCTCTGGTGACATATGAACCTCATTGATTCTAAAGCACGCGCCGCTTGGGCTGTAGCCTCTGCAAAAACTATTCAAGACGCCATTGATGCAGTACTTGATGAGACAGGGTTTTGCAATGTGTTGCTTACTGGGGGCCGTAGCGCAAAGATTTTATATTCGAAGTGGAGAGAGCTCTCAAATTTTTCTTCTTTATCCGAGGTTGATTTTTATTTTGGAGATGAGCGCTGTGTGCCAGTAGAAGATGAGAATAGTAACTTCGGTATGACAATGCGTACGTTATTTGCAGCCGGGATACCTAATAATTGCTCAGTTTATCGTATGGAGGCAGACAGTGAAAATCTAGAGCGTAGTGTTCGCGAGTACGAAAAAATTCTTCCAAAGAATATACATATAGCAATTTTTGGGTTAGGTGAAGACGGGCATATCGCTTCAATCTTTCCTAACAGTGTTGCAATTCACGAAACGCGTAGACGAGTAATGACAGTGCTTAGTCCGAAACAGCCCACGATACGTATGACCATCACCGCCCTCGTCTTGAAGCAAATTGGGAGAACTTTTATATTGGCTGCAGATCCAGCTAGGTTGAAATCAGTAACTCACGCCGACAGTGATTCTGACAATGTCGATTCTTTACCTGTTAGATTAGCTTTTAATGCAACATGGCTAATAGGTAATTAACAACTTTATAACCAAAATATTTTTTTGAACGCTAATTTTTGAAATTATGTCGCGAGTTTTGATTACAACTATTCCCTTCGGTGTTAATAATTCGCTTCCGATTGAGCTACTCAAAAATACTGGGATCCGATTCACAATTAATCCGCTGAATCGAAAGCTTACAGAAGATGAACTTGCGCAGATGATCGGAAATCATGAAGTTATAATAGCTGGCACGGAGCCGATCACTGAAAAGGTGATGGAATGCGCGAAAAATTTAAAATTCATCTCCCGAGTGGGTGTTGGGTTGGATAACGTTGATCTATCATCTGCATATCGCCGCAATATTCCGGTCAGCTACACACCAGACGCCCCTGCTCCCGCAGTTGCTGAACTTACTGTAGGCATGATGTTGACGATGCTTCGGCATATGCATTTGGCAAATAATGACATGCATCATGGCAACTGGCATCGTTATTTTGGCCGACGGATTACTGACGTCACAATAGGGATTATAGGTGCTGGCCGCATCGGCACTAAGGTGCTTAATATTCTTAGCTCGTTCGGCAAATTAAAATTGTTAGTCAATGATTTGAGTCCTCGGCATTTTGACTATTGTGCGGACATTAAATGGGTTGAGAAAGAGGTTATTTATCGTGAAGCTGATCTCGTAACACTTCACTTACCGTTAAGTAATCAAACTAAAAATATGATTCGATATGATCAATTGAAAAAGATGAAGCAAGACGCAATTTTAATTAATACCTCTCGCGGTGGAATTGTGAATGAGGCAGATTTGGCTAGGGTTCTTAATGAGGGACATTTGTTGGGCGCGGCAATTGATGTCTTTGAGCAAGAGCCGTACGCCGGTGAGCTGAGGGACATAGACCATTGTTACTTAACATCGCATATGGGATCTATGACAGTTGATTGTCGATCTAGGATGGAGATAGAAGCCACGCAAGAGGCCATTCGTTTCTTGGCAAACAAACCTCTTCTGAGTTTGGTCCCCAAGGAAGAGTATGACGTTCAGCTAGAAGGAGTTTGAGATGAAAAAAATATGCGTTTTTGGAGGCGGGGGATTTTTAGGAAGCCATGTCGCTGATTCCTTAAGTGATGCCGGCAATAGCGTTCGTATATTCGATCGTACTCGATCATTTTGGTTACGAGAAGATCAGGAGATGATTATTGGTGATATCCTTGACTGCGAAAAGGTGAAGGCTGCTGTGGAGGAATGTGAAGTAGTCTATAACTTCGCTGCGCTGTCCGACTTGAATGAGGCTCTAGATAAACCGCTAGACACTATTCGTACCAATATTCTTGGGAACGCACACATAATGGATGCATGTCGTCAGCATGGCATAAAAAGATATATTTACGCGAGCACAATATATGTAAACAGTCGACAAGGCGGTTTTTATCGTTGTAGTAAACAAGCTGCTGAGTCTTATATTAATGAGTATCATCATACATATGGCCTTGATTACACAATATTACGTTACGGATCACTTTACGGTCCTCGGTCGGGTGAAAATAACGGCTTGTACAAAATAGTTAAAGAAGCATTGAGGTCTGGCGTTGTCAGCTATGCGGGTAGCGCGGACGCCATGCGTGAGTATATTCATGTAAGTGATGCGGCTAAGGCTAGCGTTGCCGCTATGGGCGCAGATTTTAGTAACGAGAGTATCGTCTTAACTGGCCCACAGACCATGCGAGTTAGTGATTTATTGGAAATTCTTTCAGAGATCTTGGGTTTAGGTCAGTCGATCGAGTACAGTGATGATGTTCTACTAGGCCATTATGTGCGCACACCGTATGCATATCAGCCTAAACTTGCAAGAAAATATGTTTTACCGATGCATATTGATTTAGGGCAAGGGTTGATTGAATTAATCGAGGAGGTCAATACAAAATTTTCTGGTGCAGATAAAAAATAAATCATTACAGATGAATAACGTTGATGCGCTGTTGAAAAAAAGAGTTATTTTTTGGGATTTCGATGGTGTAATAAAGGATTCAGTTGGCGTGAAGGGGAGGGCTTTTGAGAATTTATTTTCATTATTTGGGGACGATGTTGCAAAAAAGGTCCGCGCACATCAAATAGCAAACGGAGGGATGTCTCGTTTTGAAAAAATTCCATTATATCTCTCATGGGCGGGCGAAAAACCCTCAGTGGAGCGTATTGATAGCATGTGCGCACAATTTTCAAATCTGGTAGTTCAGAGTGTTATTGATTCGCCTTGGATTTTGGGCGTGCGTGATTTTCTGCTTAAGTACTATCAAGACTGGTGTTTTGTACTTGTAACTGCGACACCTCTAGATGAGATAAAATTTATTATCGAGGAACTAGAAATTAGTCACTGTTTTCAGGAGGTTTACGGATCACCAACTAGTAAGTCGGACGCTATTGCAGAAACTTTGGTCCGTAGGTCAATTAATCCTGAGGAAGCTTTAATGGTGGGTGATACGTTAGTCGATATGAGGGCGGCAGAAGCTAATAAAGTTCCCTTTTTATTAAAGAGAACAGTCCATAATGATTACATTCAGGAGAAATTTGGGGTTTCGTATTTTGACGATTTAGTGCTATGAATAGACTTACGAAAATAAAAGAGATTCGGGCCACATTGTCCAGTGGTGGAGTGTCTGTTGGTAGTTGGATGCAAATTCCCAATTCCTCAATTGGGGAGATTATGGGTGATGCGGGATACGACTGGATTGCTGTAGATATGGAGCATGGTACCGTTAGCAACCACCAGTTACCCGACATATTTAGAGCTATCGAGTTGGGTAACACTTTGCCAGTAGTCCGTTTGGCTAGTGGAGCGGCCAAGGAATGTAAGCAAGCTCTTGATGCAGGTGCTGGTGGTGTTATCGTACCAATGGTTGAATCAGCGAGTCAATTGACGAAGGTTCGTGACGCTTGTAGGTGGCCGCCTTCGGGTAACCGTGGAGTGGGGTTCTCAAGAGCCAATTTATTCGGAAAAAATTTTGCGACTTATACACGGGAGGCCCAGTCTCCTTTATTGGTTGCAATGATTGAAGATGTTCGAGCGATAGAGACCCTTGATAGTATTCTTGCAGTTGAAGGGCTGGATGCAATATTTATAGGTCCATATGATCTTTCCGCATCTATGGGGCTTACCTCTCAATTTGACCACTCTGACTTTATCGACGTAATGCAGCAAATCAATTGCTTGGCTAACAAATATGATGTTGCGAGTGGTATTCATGTCGTTAGCACGAGTACAGAGGAGTTAAATAGTCGCATAAAGGAAGGCTATCGTTTTATGGCTTATTCAATTGACGCGGTGATGTTACAAAGTGCTGTCACGCGACCGGTATGAATTATTTCCTAAGGGAGTATAAATGAAAATTTTAGCGCTTATACCTGCTCGAATGGGTAGTAGCCGGTTCCCTGGTAAACCAATGGCGCCGATTCTTGGGAAGCCGATGGTTGGACATGTATACCAACGTGTGGCTCAGTGCCCTTTACTCACTACTACTGCCGTGGCAACCTGCGATCAGATTATTGTCGAGTACATAGAGTCAATTGGGGGGGAGGCAGTTATGACATCTGATGAACATGTCCGGGCGTCTGACCGCTGTGCTGAGGCAGTATCGAAACTGGAAGCCAAACTTGGGTTGATGTATGACATCGTGGTAATGGTTCAAGGAGATGAGCCAATGACGCATCCAGGCATGATCGAGGAGGCTTTGCAGCCAATGATCGACGACCCTGCTGTTAGGATTGTAAATCTATTGGGAGAAATAAATAGTCGCGAGGAGTTTATGGACCGTAATTGCATAAAAGTAGTCTGTAATCTGCAGTCCGAGGCTATGTATTTTTCGCGAGAGCCAATTCCTACTCTATCCAAAGTAACTGATCCCCCTACGGGCAAGCAGGTATGTATCATTCCTTTTCGTAGGGATTTCCTTACTGAGTACACTGTCATGGAGCAAACGCCATTAGAGATCGCGGAAGCTGTTGATATGATGCGCGTTCTCGAAAATGGAGGGAGTGTCCGAATGGTACCGACTAAATACCGGACTCAGTCTGTTGACACGGAAAGCGACTTGGTTTTTGTAGAGCAATTAATGTCAAAGGCAGAGTTCGAGTAGATAGATGGCGCATAGCTTGTATAAATGTGTGTCTTGGTTGGATGACAAGTCAATTGATGGAATCCCCACCTCTGGGTACTGGAACGATGAGTCTGTAGAAAAAGGTAAGGTTTTCGATATATCTGGCGGTGATTTTTCCAGATTACAAACTGCTATTGAGATGAAGGGGATTCTTCCCCAAGTTGAGTATTTTTGTAATTTCCTGCCTGAGGGTGGCTTGGTAGGCAAAGGAATCAGTCTCGGCGCTGGGGTATGTTGGCTAGAGACGGAGATCCTTAAGAAAAATTTGGCAGTTGCAGAACTCACTTGTTTAGAATTTTCTCGGCATCGAATATTTACGCTAGCACCCCAGTTACTTGCACATGAAGGAATCGCCCCAAATCGTGTCATTTTGTGTCTTGGTAGCTTTTATGATCTGAAAATCCAAGATAAATCATTGGATTTCGTTATTCTCTGTCAAGCGTTTCATCATGCAGCCGAACCTTCAAAGCTTATTATTGAAATTCTTCGTGTTTTGAAACCAGGGGGATTTGTCCTTATAGTTGGAGAGCATTTTTACGGTTGGAAAATTAAGATAAACAGATTTGTTAAGCACATTGTTAAGTGGGGAATTAATTTTAAGAGTTATAGAGAGCGAGCGTCATTCTTTCCGAAATATAGGGACCTTTTTCCGCCAGACCCAGTGAAGGGCGATGTCCACTATTCTTTGAAAGAATACGGGAACCTATTCCAGGGTTTCGGTTTTAAGTGGATCCATACTCAGGACGCCAAAACATCCCAGCAGGGATTTCTTTTAAGTGTAGACGGGTCTTGAGAGTCTCGAATTTTTTTAGGTGGGTGACTCTTTGGGGGCTCCTGCCAACGCTTATTTTGTTAACGATTCAGAATTTTCTTACGTTTACTTTCGATGCTACTTTGTCCAACCTCTGGCGTTCATGGATTGTATTTCCCATAATTCTTTGGATTGCCACTTTATTCGACTGGCGATCCGCGAATCTAACAGTTGTTCACAGGTTGCTTGTGTGCTTTCTAGTTTATGTTTTGCTTCATGCTGTTTTTATTGCAGCAACGGAGGATGTTGTCTCAGGTCTTCGGGGTGGCTTGGGCTGGGCGATTTGGATTTGCTTGTGTTTTTACTTCGTCAAGGGTGACCCGTCCAGCTCCAAACACATACTTTTAGGAACGTTTATTTTTACTGGCGCGATAAATGCGGTTTCATTATTGATTGAACATAGCTTCGGAATTCAAATTCAGCCAACCACCTCTACTCTGCCATTTACTCTTTTTCCTGACTATATTTATCGGTCTGAGGGTATTGGTATTAACAACGGAGTCTCCTCGACGCAATTGATGATAGGTGCAATAGTCTGTGTTTATTATTTGAATCACGATTCGCTTAAGAATAACACCGTCAAGTTGGTAGCGTATTCCGCATATGGATTAATTTTGATGGGGCTCTGGCTAAGTACTATTAGGGGTGCTATTTTATCTTTTGCAATTGGATTTTTGTTATTGATGCTTTTGTCGAAAGACAACCTCAGGGAAAAGGTGTCAATCCTTATTTTTACTTTAGTTATTACAGTTCTCACAATCGAAATTTTTTTCGCTAATCATTTTTTAAATTATTTGGGGTTTATCTTGCAAGCGATGACCCCTAATGACCCGGGGAATCTTCACCGGTTAGAAGTTTGGAATGATCTTTTAAATGAATCTTCACTGACGGTTGATCCATTAGGTGAAAAAATAATTCTCCTAAAAAATGATTCTTTTGGCTGGTTCTCGCTCTTTGGGCGAGGTGCTGGGTCGTTATCCTACGTCGCTCCACATATTGGATCAACTCAGGCAATAGAAAGCAGTTATCTTCGCCTGTGGTTGGAGCTTGGATTTATAGGAGCCTTTGTTTTTCTTGTTATGATTGTTGCACTTCTTAAAAAGTTAGCCACAAGGACGTCTGTCTACCGATGTGATCGTGTGTTTTTTTTGGTGTTGTTTCTAATGATTAATTTCCGAGCTGCCCATAACGATGTCTTACAAACGTGGCTTGGTGGTTTTTACTACTGGAGCATAATCGCGTTATGCGTAGGCTTGGTCAATCGGTCAGGTGAATGTCAACCGAATCTGAAGCAAGGATAAAACCAATCATAGCATTGTTTATTCCTTCCCTGGCAGGAGGTGGGGCGGAAAAAATGACCCTACACCTTGCCGGAGAGCTTGTGCGTATGGGTTATGAGGTTGATTTACTCTTAGTTAGCAAGCAAGGTGATTACAGCGACATGATTCCGATGGGTGTTCGTGCCATTGAGCTTGGCCCTCGCCGTTTACTTTCTTGTATTTTGCCTCTAGCAGCGTACCTAAATAAAAGGAAACCAATGGCATTATTGTCAGCTCTCACACTGGCGAATTGTGTCGCAATTGTCTCACGTGCTCTAGCGTGCTCCTCCGTTAGGTTGCTAATCTCAGAACGTAACCATCTCACAACTGTTACTAAATCGACGGAGCGATTTTCTTTACGGTTTTTACCATTGGTTGTTGGTTTTTTATATCCCCTAGCCGACGTAGTGGTTGGAATATCACAAGGGGTTGTAGAGGATTTGCGAACTATCGCGCCAAAGGTTAAGGATGAAAAATTACATGTTATTTATAATCCAGTAATTACGGATGATCAGATATTATCTCCGCGGTCAGAAAGGGCGCCTCATCCATGGCTGAGTGATGGCTCTTATCCGGTTATCCTCGCCGCAGGAAGATTAGTTCCACAGAAAGATTTTAAAACTTTATTGACTGCTTTTTCTCTATTGCGAGCACATCGTGCCGCGCGGCTTGTTATTTTGGGAGAAGGTCCCCAAAGAGAAGAGCTTCTGACAATGGCGCAGTCGTTGGGTGTCTCAGACGATTTGCTAATGCCGGGATTTGTTTCTAACACTCAAGATTGGTATTCGAGGGCTGATATTTTTGTAATGAGCTCGGCATGGGAAGGTCTTGGTAATGTTTTAGTAGAAGCGCTGTTTTTCGGGTTACCTGTTGTATCTACTGACTGTTGTAGCGGCCCGTCTGAAATCCTTGATAACGGCAAGTATGGAATGTTAGTGCCGGTTGGGGATTACGAAAATTTAGCTACTGCCATCAGTTCAACGATCGAAAGCCCAATTGAATCATCAATACTTAAGAATAGAGCGATGGATTTTCATGTATCCCGCGCTACAAAGAGATATTTACGTTTTGTGATGAATCCCCAATGAACGAAAAAATTGAGAAAAGAGTAAATATAGAATGACCGAACTTAAAGAAATTGACCAGGAATCAAGAGATGCACTGCGTTCTGAGATACTCAAGGAATTAGCAGACGTTAAGATCTATCAATCTTTAGAACTTCCTGATTTTCGCGCGAAAGGTAAAAGGAAAAAAACTGACGCTCGACTATCAGGTATCTTAGAAAACTTGGACCCTTCTGGTAAAAAGATACTTGATCTTGGCTGCAGTAACGGATATTTTTGTTATGAGTTAGCAAAATTGGGAGGCATGGTTACTGGTGTCGACAAGAACCAACCTGTTTTGTCTCTTAACCAAAAAATAGGGACATTCTATAACTGGGATGTTCAATTTAAGAATGAATTCTTAGATGAGGTATTTTTCAAGCAGATCCCTCGTTATGATGCGGTTCTATTCTTATCAGTCATACATCATATTTTCAATAACTCCTTGAAACAACCAATTGACTCTTGTAAAAAAATCATATCACTCCTTGCTCAGAAAACGGATTTACTAATTTTTGAAATGGGACAGTCTGGAGAACCATTTGGTTGGAGTAGAAAATTAGCGCTGATGGAGCCTGATCCTAAGCAGTGGATATTACAAAATCTTTTCGAGGGCTCAGGGTTTGCAAACATTACGGTTATAGAGCCGCCAGCATTTACCCAGGGACGTTTGGCTTTACTTCGTCGTTGGGTGTGGAATTTAAATAGGAAATGGACTGTTCTTCCTCCTAGAAATTATCTACGCAAATTAGTCGCACACTTTTTGGTCAAAATTTTTATTTACGATCCACGCGATACTCGATATATTTTCGTGGCACGTAAATGAGCACAAGGCAAATGCCCTTTAGCTCGACTGACAAGCTTGAAATAGCTCTGTATTCTTACTTAAGAAAAGAGGCTCCTCACTTAGAAGTGTTAGCGCTAACTAAGGACCGCGTTAACAACCTGCATCGAAGTGGTGTGGGACGACATTCACGTCAATATTGGGTGCGTAACGGCGGTGTGGAATCCTCGATTTTCGTAAAGCAATACCATTCGATTGCGTATGCAAAAAAAGAATTTAATTTCTTATGCGAACTGCGCACCCTTTTCAGAATTGATAAAAGGGTAAGTATCGTAGAACCCCTCAGCCGTGATAATAATGTAATTTTATTCACTGGGTTAAGCGGGACTATCGGGGTTGATCTCTTTAAACCCCTTCTATTAGGGAAATCATTTTTATTAGAGCGGTTCTTTGATGTTGGAAGATGGCTTGCCACTTTTCATAACACTAAGCTGAGAAATACCTTGTGCCCCAAACGCTCGGAAAGCTACAAACATTTTCTATCTATGTTGTTATCAAACCACATAAATCATTTTTCTGGCCAATACTTAAATTCAGATACTCAATTAAATATAAAAGATACCTTAAGCATATTGATTGCTTCGAGTGCTAGGGAAGCTGAGTACGGTATATGTCATGGAGATTTTTGTCCAGAAAATATCGTTTTTGAGAAGGATCGTGGATTTTGTACGGTACTGGATTTTGAGGATTTTCATTATGGATTTCAAGTTAAGGATTTGGCAGTTTTCTGTGCAAAATTAAAATTACTGGAGCTTTTTTTCCCTAGGTATTCGGATTTAATTGATGAATTAGAGCGTGCTTTTTTAAGGGGTTATAGCAATATTCGAGGTGCTTTAGAACCTAATTTCAAGATTACTCGTTATATTTATCTCCTGAGAGTAGCCTCTCCATTGAGGTTCCATCGTTCTTTAGATTTGCGGCTTAATATGGGGAGTTATATACGTCGGAAGCGTTATGAGAGACTTTTGAAGAGCGAATTAGTCAACATTTCGTGTACGCTACCTGAGTCGAATGAGAATTATGAGGGTACCTAACATCATGGTTGTCGCTACAGATGCGGGCGGGGGCGCCGTAACGGCACCGGTAGCGGCCTTGGCGCGCGAACAAGGTTGGCAGGTGACAGTTTTTTCAGGTCGTTATACGGCTGACTTTTTCCATGATTATAATTTGAACTCATTATGTGCTGTTGATGACCTCTCCACGCAAATGCGTTGTATTAGTCCTGATGTGATTTTACTAGGGACAACGCGTTACCCCTCACCGGAACGTTCAATTACTAAGTTGGCTCGACCCATGCGGATTCCAAGTGTTGCCATCTTAGATGATTGGAGTAATTATCTTGAGCGATTTTCGGATGGTCCTTCAAAATATGTATTGCCGGATCTCATTTGTTGTCCGGATAAATTAGCTAAACAGGAGATGTTAGATGAGGGTATTTCTGAGGATCGTTTGATGATTACCGGTCATCCGGCGCTGGCTATTGTTGCTGAAAAAATCAAAAAAAGATCAGCCTCGCCACCCCAAAGACCAAACTTTTTTCCAACAGATGGAACTCCCGTAATGGTTTTTTTATCTGAAACTCATTCTTTAGACTTTGGTGTTTGTGAAGGGCAGAGTGGTCCTCTCGGTCCCTATTTGGGCTACACTGAGTTCAGCGTTAGGCAGGAGTTGGCTAATTTGACCTCATCATTCTTTATAGTCGAAAAGCTGCACCCGTCAGATACACGTACTTTTAGCTTACCAACCGATTGTGTCCCAGGCAGATGGATTAATTCGCCAAAATATCCCCTTTGGGAACTACTCTGGCATGCCGACATAGTGGTTGGCATGAAAAGCGTTGCTTTGTTGGAAAGCGCTCTCTTAGGTCGCCCAACGGTATCCTATCAGCCTAATTTGATTGGTCCCGATCCTTGTTCTGCTAGTAGGACCAAAGTTGTGACGCGAATGGAAGATTTAGGGATGTTGACTGCTTGGGCGCATGAGGCGTTGAATACAGAGAAGAGCAGTTTGGTGGAGCCAGAGTTTAGTAATTTATCTGCAAGCGAACAAGTCCTAAAAGCGCTAATTAGAGTGACGGGGAAAGGATGAAGATCGTTGCTGTTGTGCAAGTTCGCATGGGCTCATCACGACTACCTGGCAAACCTCTTATGCAGGTTATGAATAAACCTATTTTAGGTTATCTTCTTGATCGCTTGGGACTTTGTCGGCAGATTGATGAGCTTGTTGTCGCCACTTCTACGAATCCTGAAAATGACCAGATCGAGAACTTTTGTACAGAAATTGGGGTGCATTGTTTTCGTGGTAGCGAAAACGATGTACTAGGCCGAATGTTGGGGGCCCTAAATAGCCGTTCGGCTACAGTTGGCGTTGAGGTGTTTGGCGACTGTCCTCTCATTGATCCGGCTATTGTAGATGAAATGATTAATCTTTTTAAATGCGACTCTGAGCTTGACTGGATTGGCAATGACCTCGTTACTTCGTTTCCCCCCGGTATGGAAGTAGAGGTTTTTAAATTGTCTTCCTTAACAGATTCAGCGTCCCGTACCGAAGACCCAACAATCAGAGAGCATGGTACGCTTTACTTGAGACAACATCCAGATTTGTACAAAATCCGTAATGTGGAGGCTGAAGGAAAGTTGCGAAGACCAGAATTAGAATTGGAACTGGATACTGCGGAGGATCTGGAAGTAATTACTTCTGTGCTGGAATTTTTCGGTGAAGATAGAAGTTTCAGGATAGCTGATGTTATTGATTTTATGGACGCTAATCCGAAATTAAAAAAAATCAACTCAACGGTACACCGTCGTTGGAAGTATTTTCGTAAGGATAGTACGTTTTTTGGGAAAAAAGTTGATTAGAGAAAGTTTGGGGGGGCGTCGTCGGGCTGCAATTATTGGGGCAGGTAGAATCGCGGGTTCTCAGGCTAATGTTTCTGATTCCCACGCAGATCCCTATTCCCACGCAGCGGCAATGAAGAAAAACCGAGTTAGCATTGTTGCAGTTCAAGATACTAGTTATTCGAAAGCTGTTTCGTTTATACAAAAGTGGGGAGGTGAGCCTTTCTCAACCTTGGCTGACCTTTTAAAGAAGTATCCCTCACTGGATATTATAGTCATAGCTAGCCCTGACCGATATCACGCATCACAAGCTTCGGAGGTTTTGCGCGCCGCTGGTGCCCCTCGTTTGTTAATTATCGAAAAACCGCCGGTCGTTAATGAGAGGGAGTGGGAGCAAGTTAATCGGATAGCTTCGTCTCAGTCCAAGACAAGGGTTGTAGTTAACATGAGTCGTCGCTTTGATACTCGGTACGCAGAAGCCGCGGCTATCATCAAGAGCGGTAAGCTCGGTAAAATAATCTCAGTAGATTTTACTTACTATGGTGGTTGGTTACACAATGGTGTCCATGCAGTTGATGTTATTTGTCATCTGTTAAATGAAGAGATTGAGGTGGTTTCAGTTACAGAGGGAGCACCTGCTTCCTATAGTGATCCTTGTCTTGATGTCAAAGCTGTACTGGGTATCGATCCAAAAGTACAAATCAACTTTAACGGTTTTGATGAGGGTTATTTTCAGTGCTTTGAACTTGAAATTCGTTTTTCTGGAGGACGTATTCGTTTTGAAAATTTCGGTCGTCAAATAATTGAGGAGATTGTTGAAGAGAATGAACTCGGGGAAAGAGAGTTGGGATCAGCTAGATTTTTGAAGAGTAGTAAGAAATTGACATCAATGGATCATCTTTATAAAGCGAGTTGTGATTTTATTGATAATGGGGATGCACGTGTTCTGGAATGTGCGTCATTGAAAGCAATATCAATGAGTATGAAAGTAATATTTGATGCGATTAAACACCGGTAAATCAGAAGATCTTTTGGCAATAGATGGAGGGATGCCCGTGCGTACGCGTCCATGGCTCGATAACTTCACCACTGGCGAAGAAGAGAAGCAGGCGTTAATTGATGTTATTGATGGTGGGTATCTCTCAATGTTCGAGGGCTCGCATACCCCAGATCAACCGTTTAGTTTTTACGGTGGGCCAAGAGTTCAAGCTTTTGAGTTACAAGTTCGTCAGTTCTACGATGTGCCTTACGCGGTATCTGTAAACAGTGCGACTTCGGGGCTTTATGCTGCTATTGGAGCTTTAGGTATTGGCTTTGGTGACGAGGTAATTGTCTCTCCATATACGATGACAGCGTGTGCCGCAGCGCCATTGATTTACGGCGCTATTCCTATCTTCGCTGATGTCGAGCTAGATACCGGGGCTTTGTGCCCGAAGTCCGTTGCTGCTAGGGTGACTCCGAGAACCAAAGCTATATTGATTGTTCATCAATTTGGTATACCGGCTGATATGGATGGCATTATGGAGGTGGCTAATCGGCACGGATTAAAGGTAATCGAAGATTGTGCGCAGGCGCACGGAGCTAAATACAAGGGCCATAATGTCGGCACAATTGGTGATATTGGAGTGTTTAGTTTTAATGTCAACAAAACTATTCAATCCGGCGAAGGAGGTGTGTGCGTTACTAGACATAAAGACCTAGCATATCGGTTGGCGTTGATACGTAATCACGGCGAAGCAGTAGTTGGCCCAGCAGGAGTTAAAGATATTACCAATCTGATAGGTTTTAACTATCGCATGACAGAGCTTCAGGCTGCGGTATGTGTAGAACAGATGAAGAAGTTACCTAGTCTTAACGAAAAAAGACTAAGGCTTGTCGAGCAGCTTTCCGACGGGCTCTCAGGGATTGAGGGCTTGATCTTACCAGCAGGACGAAGTAATTGTGACTCCACTTACTATGTCTATCCATTGCGCCTATGCTCAGGTTTTAGCAAAACTCCTCGAGATGGCTATGTAGAAGCTTTAAAGGCCGAAGGAATCATTTTCTTCCAAGGCTATGTCCGACCTTTGTATTTACAACCGGTTTATCAACTCAAAAAAGCATTTAAATTTGGATATCCATGGTCGGCCAATCAAAATCAGGAAAGCGTTGCGGATTATTCAAAAGGATTATGTCCAAATGCGGAAACTCTTCACTACAAGGAGATGATGATCAATGAACACGTGCGGCCGCCGCAGGAGGAATCAGATATTGATGATATTGTTCGCGCTACCCGCAAAGTCTTCGGGAAATTAACTTGATGACTAACAGCTTTCTCTCGGGGATAAAGATATATTTGAGAGCGTTGCGGCCACAAGACTGTGATGGTCCGTATGCTGATTGGATAAATTCTCAAAAGGGTGACGTATTCACCGAGCATGCACTTTATCCGCACTCACCCTTATCTCTTAGGCAGTATCTTGAGTCCGCCGAACATTCTGATTCCCGCTTGCTTCTGGGGATATTCACTCATAGGGACGACAGACATGTTGGGAATATTGAACTTCGTAACATAAACCACATGCATAAAACTGCTGAGTATTTGGTCTTTCTTGACCCGGAAATGCATGGGGAAGGTTATGCGAGTGAAGCGAGCCGCCTCCTACTTAATCACGCTTTTATCCGATTAAATTTGTGTCGCATAGAGTTGAGTGTGCGTGGTGATAATTTTCCTGCTGTTCGACTTTACCAAAGACTTGGCTTTCAGAAGGAGGGGATTAAGCGTGAAGCTTTTCTCGGTAACGGTGTGCGGTATGACGTAATTTGCATGGGTATATTGAAAGGTGAGTGGGTTTTGTTAGATGGGTGAGGATGATTCTAGCGGCCGAGCTAGGCTAGAGTCCACAACACAAATTGGCGATTTTGGCTCGTTAAATGTAGAGTACCTTCACTTATCAGATAGTAATAAACATTCTGTCTCGGCCTCAGACTTAACGTTGCTAACTGATCGATTAGTGTATCCGCTTGACCTGCGTTCTTGGTGGCAATGTGAATCTCTAAGCTGCAATATTCGGAAAGTTAATTCGATTGCAGATAGCGCGGCTGTAGAGAGATTTTTTTCACAGGCGGTCACAACCGTCACTAAGGCGATGTTTAAACGAGATCTTTTTCCGAGAGACTATGGCGCAGTGAATCCGTTATACGTCACGGCGCACTGGCTTGTAGCTTTATTAGGTGGAGTAGCAACTAAGATTTTTGATATACACAGCATTGTAAGAGATGCAGGTGGGAAGCCTTTTGTTTTGGTTGAAGGCGATGAACGTGTACCGTTTGTGCCGACATATGGTCCGATTGTTGAAACGCTTTTCGAGTGTCATATTGCAATGCAGAGACAACGCTTTATGCATGTCCCTATGCGCACTAGAGTGGCGCGTATCCTAATGAAAACTAGAAGTACCATGCTATCGTTTCGTCATCATTTGGATCGACGAGCGAATAAGCACACTTTGCGACTATCGAAAAATCTGCCGGATGCAGCCGATTTGATTCAGGCTAACATTCGGCTTGGCGAGCCTTTTTACATAACAGGTTTTGATTTTAGATGGGAATATCGCACCCCAAAAAGGGCAGATTGGGTCTTGCCAAACATCTTAGCCGAACTTGGAGATAGTTTTTTTAAAAAAGTAAAACTTCCTGTTTCAAAAGATTTATTCCTTTCATCTCTTTTAGCGACTTACGAGTTAATTGGAGGGGAATTTGAAGGCCCATTAATCGAAGCAATGAAAGAGACGAATAAGAAAAAAAATGAGACGCTGATAGTTCCGGCCCTAGTTAAAATGCCGTTCCGTGCAGAGGTTTATAAAGCATGGAGAGAAGGCATGACAATAGCCACCGAGGCGTATGCTGATGGTGAGTTTTCGGGCTCACTAGATTTGGATGTTGACCTCTATCGAGACTCCTTAGCGTCGATAACTTTTTTTAGTGGTTTATCCTCGAAGTTAGCGCATAATTGGAGGAAAAAAAGTGGACTAGTGCCTCAAGAATGCATAGGACTTACTAAGTCGGTTGGACATTCAATATCAGGTGATTTTGTGCACAGAAAACCGCGTCCATCTGCCCAGAGAAGGCCAACGATAATGTATCTCCCAAACGCTTTTGTAGGCAATGTGCGGCTCGGTCCTCAACGGGATACCCATGATATTTGTTACTGGTTCTTGCAAATTGATTTACTAAAGTCGTTAGCGCTTATTGAAGATGCTGAATTGATTTATAAGGCGCATCCGAAAAATTTTATTGACTTACCCATGGAAAAATTAGAGTTTATACAAAAACTTGGTGCGCGATTTGTGGAAAAGCCACTTGATTCGACGATGCTTGAGGGCGTTGATTGCTTAGTTGCAGACCACTTTGCGACTGGAGTTGTGAAAGCGCTGGAACACGATATTCCAGTCGTAATGATCGATAGTAAATATAGGCGGTTAGCGCCTGATTTGCGACGTTTGGCGGAACAAAGCATAAATTTTATAGATTCTGAGGCTAATGACTGGCATGCTCATTTGGTGGGTGCCGTTTCCGAGAATTTAAAAAGCATTCGTCCTTCTCGCCATGCTCAGTTTCTTGAAAAGGCGATGGGCTTGGGTATAGTCGGACATCGAGCTGATAATGTGTTGCAAGGGATATTAGAAAATCTTGATAACGCTAACACTAACGATAACGAGTCTCAGTGATGTCGGCCTGCGTAAAATCTAATTCATCACAGCTTCGATTTTGTTGCTAGCTAATAAAGTAAATTTTTTAGGAAGCCACCATGCTACAGGTGCTGGAAGGTAAATAGTTTGATGATAGCGATCGAGTCAACTTGGAAACAATTGAGTCATTTGTGGCTCCACGTGAGTCAAAGTCGTCGAAGACAATGTTGGTTGTTGCTAACTCTAATGCTCTTGACCTCATTCGCAGAGGTAGCGAGTATCGGTGCGATATTACCTTTTCTGGCTGTTTTAACTGCCCCGGATGCTATATTCGATCACGCGTCAGCGAGGTGGGTGATTGAATTATTAAAGCTGACATCGGCTGATCAGCTCTTGTTACCACTTACATCGATCTTTTGCTTAGCTGCTCTTGTCGCCGGGGCAATGCGATTACTTTTATTGTGGGCTAGCACTCGACTCTCTTTCGCGATTGGGGCTGATTTGAGTATCGATATTTATCGGCGTACCTTGTATCAGTCTTATGCGATACATATTGAGCGTAACAGCAGTGAGGTGATTAACGGTATATCTTCAAAGGTAAACGGAGTGACCTACAGTACTTTGATGTCAACGTTAACAATCATAAGTTCTTCTTTAATGTTAGTCGCGATACTGTGCGCGTTGATGGCTGTAGACCCAATTATTGCGATGGTGGCCATCATTGGTTTTGGCGCGTTATACGTGATCATTATCGGAATGAATCGAAGACAACTGCTATCCAATAGCCAGCGTATTGCGCACGAATCAACACAGGTGATAAAAGCTTTGCAAGAGGGTCTCGGGGGAATTAGGGACGTTCTGATTGACGGTACTCAGGAAACTTATTGTCGCATATACCAGGCCGCTGATTTACCTCTCAGACGTGCTCAAGGAAATAATGCTTTTATAAGTAATAGCCCTCGATATGGCGTGGAATCGCTTGGTATGATCCTTATTGCAGTTTTAGCTTACACTCTTGCACAACAGGTTGATGGCCTCGCAAAAACTATTCCTACGTTGGGTGCTTTGGCTCTTGGGGCGCAAAGATTACTTCCGGTCTTGCAGCAAGGATATGCAGCGTGGTCCAGTCTTAAGGGTGGGCAGGCGTCATTACACGACACACTACTACTATTGAATCAGCCTTTACCAGATCATGCGAACCTACCACGACCGCAATTGATTCCGTTTGAGAGATGCATAAGCTTAGAAGAAGTGTCATTTCGTTATTCGGAAGACACAAGTTGGGTATTGCGAGGACTGAACCTGGAGCTTAAAAAGGGTGAGCGTCTGGGCATCATAGGGGTAACGGGAGCAGGCAAAAGCACTTTGATAGATCTTGTGATGGGTTTGTTGGATCCAGTAGAAGGTGCGCTTAAAATTGATGGGCAAACGGTCGCTCCAGAAAATAGGCGCTCCTGGCAAAAACATATCGCGCATGTTCCCCAGTCGATTTATTTATCGGATAGCACAATCGAGGCAAATATAGCTTTCGGAATACCGGATGATGAGATAGACCACCAGCGTGTGAAGGTGGCAGCTTTTAAAGCACAAATAAGTGAACTGATAGATATGTGGCCCGAAAAATACCAAACTATTGTTGGTGAGCGTGGTATCCGATTATCGGGTGGGCAGCGTCAAAGGATAGGAATTGCTCGAGCGCTTTATAAGCAAGCCGATGTGATTATTTTTGATGAAGCTACAAGTGCGCTTGATAACTCAACAGAGCAAAGTGTGATGAAAACTATGGAAGATCTACGTGACGAATGCACAATGCTTATTGTTGCCCACCGACTGACCACACTCAGCAACTGTACGAAAATTGTGGAACTCGAAAACGGATTCATCAAACGCCAGGGAAGCTATCAAGAGATTGTTGCCAATAGAGTTGTATAGCTTCCTGCATTATCTTCGTTGATACTCTAAAATTTAACCTCACAATTTAATGGTAGGAAGAGTCACAGGTAGGGACGGGGAGCTGTAATATCCTACGTGTCATTAATAATAACTCGTAATCTCCTAGTGGTACTAAAACAATAATACTGTTTATATTTGATTGTAAGATAAGTCATGAAATTTCTAAATTCTAACTTAGAGGAAAACCCGGAAATTATATCTGGTGATGGTCCTTGGCTGCATACAGCGGATGGGAGAAAGCTATTTGATTGTTGGCTTGGTTCCGGGACGCTTATCTTTGGTCACGAGAAAACTGATTCCGCTTCTATTGGAACGAAGATGCTGCCATCTGGAGTCAAATTGGAAGAAAGCTTTCAAATAGCCCTAAAGGCATTAGTTAACTTTCAAATTGCTAGTATCGGTTTTCAGACAGGAGGTTCGGCTGCTGTCAGCCGGGCATGTAGGCTTGCGCGCGCAGCTACAGGGAGAACAAAAATAGCAGTCGTCGGCAACTTTTGGCATGGCTCAGACGATAATTTTTTATTTAAAAATAATCATGAACCACTATCTACTGGAGTTGTGTCTGATAATGGTTTATTGGTGCAGTATTTTGAGGACACTGCTTCGTTTATAGCCAACGCACAACTTGCTGATTTTGCAGCCCTCATGGTGGAGCCCTTCCAGGGAAGTAATCCCTCTCATACTATGCTGGACGATATTACGCCTGCCGTGAGAGATAATATGAAGGCTGCTGGTACGCTGTTAATTTGCGATGAAGTAATTACAGGTTTTCGGGAGTGCTATGGCTCATGCCTTGAGTCAAGGAGAGTTGAGCCGGACATCGTTGTATTTGGTAAAGCCATAGCTAACGGATTTCCAGTTGGTGTTGTTCTTGTATCAGATTCTGTTCCCATTACAGCAAAGCAATTACCATTTTGGGGAGGTACTTTTGCCGCTTCTCCTTGGCAGATTAGTGTCATCAGCTCGCACTTAAATAGATTAAATGATTTGAAATATGAGGCTCTTATTTCAAATCATATGGAAGTGAAAAATTATTTGAAATCGAATATTCATTTCGAAAATTTTGGTTATGAGTTGAATTACGGTCCTTTTTTCGCTCGAATTTCAATTCTGAATCGCGGAAAAACTGCTCGGGAATTTCTTTCTGATCATGGCAATGCGAGGAGGCAGATGCAGGATGAGTTGTTGGACAAGGGTATACATATTGGCCATAATGGCTTGATTTTTCCTTCGATATATAACATTGCAGAGGCCACAATCGAGTGACAGATATTCTTGAGAAAATTGGGGATCTAGAAATTACCGAACGCACTAAGCAAAATATGGTGCGAAAATCTGACTTCGTTGACGATGTGCAACTGGTTGGTGATGACGGAATTCCGCTCTTCAGCTGGATTGACATCAGTCTGACTGATCTTTGTAACCGTGTATGTGCTTTCTGTCCAAGAGCGGACGAGGATGTCTATCCTAATCAGAATTTACATATGTCAGTCTCTTTAATAGAGAAAATGTCAATAGAACTAAAGGAGTTAGACTATAAAGGTGGAATAGCATTTTGTGGTTTTGGTGAGCCTCTTTTACATCCAAATATTGTAAAAATTATTGAAATTTTTGGTAGTGAAGTGAGGACAGAAATAGTAACCAATGGCGATAAACTAAAAATCCCGTTGATACATAAGTTATTTGATGCAGGTCTATCTTTTCTTTGTATAAGTATGTACGACGGGCCTCACCAAGTGAAGCATTTTCAAGACATGATGGAAGAGGCTGGTATTGACCAAACGCGTTATATATTAAGAGATAGGTGGCACAATGAGGAGGACTCGTTTGGCTTAAAGTTAACCAACCGGGCCGGAGTAATGGAATTTGGACCGTCGGTCGAAAAAATTGAGGATAAACGCTGTTTTTATCCAGCCTATTCCATAACGCTCGACTGGAATGGAGATGCGCTTTTGTGTGTTCAGGACTGGAATAAGAAAGTCAAGCTTGGTAATGCACATGGAAGCTCTTTGTTGAATATTTGGAGGCAACTGCGGGTACATAAAATCCGTACAAAATTGATGAATGGTAACCGCTGTGATGCACCTTGCAATGGTTGTAACGCAGATGGGACTCTTCATGGATTCAATCATGTGAACGCGTGGAGCCGGATTGAGCGTGTCAAATAAAATTATAAATTTCGATGATATCCATACGGAGGACAAGCAAAAGCGATTGAAGTCAGAGCTTACAAAGATCTCTGAACAAATCAGATTACAATTTCCACTAGCTAGCCCTGTGTCAAAATGTCCGTGTTGCACGTCTGAGAAGATCGGTTTTTATGTTGAGAGATATGGTTATTCAATCGATCTGTGCGGTCAATGTGGTCACTTATTTACCAATCCTTTTCCGACTGACGACGCACTGAAATTTTTTTATAACAGCGAATTCAAGGATTTCGAAAATAAGTTTTTCAGGGAGTCTTTTGAACATCGCATTCCAATTTTCCAGGCACGAATTGAACTATTAAAAGAGTATGGCGTAGGGAAAAAACTGCTTGATATTGGCGCCGCAATAGGAGTGTTTTACGAAGCCAATTTGCGGAGCGGTGTTGCTTTTGATATGACTGCTTGTGATCTGAGCGAATCCGCTTGTGCTAATTTAAAAGAACGGTACCCTGAGCTAGATGTGATATGTAGCGATGTAAATGAGTTGGGACGTCGGCACTACGATTGCGTTACTTTATGGGACACCATTGAGCATATTGTCGATCCAGAGTTGATGCTGAGTAGCGTTCGGAATCTCTTGCATAAAGACGGAGTGTTTGTTTTTAGTACGCCTAATACTCTGAGCTATGAATGGAAAGTCATGCGTGAAGAACACGTACAAATTCTGCCTCCAGGACACGTTAATCTGTATAACACGGAAAACATAACCATTTTGTTAGAGCGTTCAGGTTGGAAAGTTGAAGCCATTCATACTTTGAATCCAAGCTTAGATTTGAGTTACATTTCAAAAATGCTCGGAACTGAGGAATCGCGCGACAATTCGTTTCATGCGAAATCTGGGTCAATATTTCATGAAATGTTGTTAGATGAAGACTTTTTCGATGTGGTGTGTAAGCAAATGCGATCGAAAAGAATGGGTGGCAATATGCTTGTAATAGCCCGGTTACGATGAGCGATTTAATTTTCAAAAGAGATTCAGGAGGGAAATTACGATTCATTGGGGATTTTGAACGTCTCTACTTGAATGAGAGGGACCCATGGGGACAGTCGGGAGAGAATGGGGACTTTAAAATGAAGCAGTTTTACGATGAGTCTCGAAACCGGTTACTGCATAATCTTTCACAGCAGGGGCTGAATGGTCTGCAACTAGCAGAAGTGGGGTGTGGTCTTGGCCATGTCACTGACATGTTAGCGCGGAATTTTCCGGAGACTCGAGTGGTTGGTTTCGACTCTTCTCTAACAGCGGTTTCTAAGGCCAGAGAAAATTTTCCAAATATTCACTTTGAATCATGTGATATTTTGACCCAATCGCTTCCAGTTCAATGTGAAGCCATCCTGCTAAGTAATATTCTTTGGTATGTTATTCATGAGCCCTCAGCGCTTATGAATAACATAGCTCTTTCTTATCCCATTGATGTAGAGGATTGCTACTTTTGTGTGCAAAATGCGCTTTTTAAAAGCCATCAAGAGTATGCTGCAGATGTTATAACCACCGTCGGTGATGGATTAAATTTTTTCAATAGTCAGCTCGCTACAAAATTTGAGATTTTTTCGGAATTTGGCGAAAGATTCGTTATTGACGGTGGCACTTACGATGTAATGTTTCTGATGTTTCATATGCGACGCAAGTAAAGCTTAGATTGGATTTTTAACATATGCGTATATTGTCTATTTGGTGGGGGTATTGTTCTGGTGCCGCTCTTTTTGAATTGGACGAAAAAACCGAAAGTTTGGAGATCATAGGGGCTTCTTCAGAAGAGAGGTTCAATCGGGTTAAGAATACTGCACAATTTCCATCGGGAGCAATAAACTGGCTGCGACGTGAAAGCGGTAAAGGTGGGCATCATCAATTCGATAAGGTTGTCTTTGCATCCAACGACGTTGGTGCGGAGTACTTGCTTTTAGAGAAGGGCGCTTGGAGTGTTAAAGATTACATAAAAGAAAACACGCAATATTGGAAGCCCGTTCTTTTCGAAAATGAAAAAATTGATTACCTTTCCTTGTTCGAGGACAAAATGCACCTCGATGGTGACCCAATGCGAGCATTTTGGAATTCTATCGGGGTGGGGTCTGAATTGATGGACAACATAAACGCCCGGTTCAGTCAATCTTTGCCAGAGCTCCTCTCTCGAGAAACAGGAGTTTCGATAGAATCGATCCATCGGGTTGATCACCACGAGAGTCACATTTATTACGGTGTATATACCCATCCGAATAAACCAAAAAAAATGTTAGTGTTTTCTGTGGATGGTTGGGGTGATGGTAGGAATGCGACGGTAAGTCTTTTTACTCGAGTAGGAAAGAGTTACGAGAGGCAAGAAATTAACTCGTCCTCTTCATGTAATTTAGCAAAAATTTATAGATATATGACGTTATTACTAGGGATGAAGCCTAGCGAACATGAGTTTAAGGTGATGGGTCTAGCGTCTTACAGCAAGAAGAACTATTCTGATAATGCCTTTTCGGTTTTTGACTCGGCGATGAAATTTATTGAAGGCGAATTCATTATTAACGAAAATGTTACCGATAGTTACTATTGGTTTAGGAATAAATTAGAAGGAGAGCGGTTTGATAATATAGCCGGTGGCCTTCAACGATGGTTGGAAAAGGTCTTATTAGAGTGGGTTTCATATTATGTTGATAAATTGAATGTCAATGATATTGTAATGGTTGGTGGTGTGTCCATGAATGTATCCGCTATTGGACTACTTAGTCGACAGAGTTGGATAAATTCTGTGCACGTTCCACCCAGCGCGGGAGACGAATCTCACGTGTTCGGTGCTGCTTATGCGTCTCGATTTGTTCTTGATAATACAGACATAGATCGTTGCGCGACTCAAAATATTCCTTATCTTGGATATGTGGATTGTAAGGAAGAGAAAACGATTTCTGAGTTTTCAAGAATGATGGAGGATAAAAATGATGCGAGTACCCAATCAATAAAGATTACGCGAGCACCTGATCCTAGGCTCTTAGCACGTTCTTTGAGTGACGGTTATATTGTTGCCCTCGCTAGAGGTCGTGCTGAGTTCGGTGCAAGAGCACTCGGTAACAGAAGTTTGTTGATGGACCCAACAAACCCACGGTTGAAAGAGAAACTTAATTTAAGTATAAAAAATCGTGATTTTTGGATGCCTTTTGCGCCTGTCATTCTTGATTCATACGTAAATCAATATCTTGAGAAATCAAGTGTGACTTTGGATGATGAGATGATCTTGAATAGATTTATGTCGTCCACGTGGGACACCACTGAGCGAGGAGCGATTGACATGTTTTCCGCGGTACATCCGGCGGATAGAACTTGTAGGGCTCAAATATTGTCCGCTACGGACAACGAATTTCTGTACTCGATTCTTTTTGAGTTCTCAGAGTTAACAGGAAGGGGCGCCTTACTTAATACGTCTTTCAACACACATGGCCACCCAATTGTCAACACGTCACGTGATGCGCTCGAGGTATTTCTAGCAACGGAAATAGACGTGTTGTGCCTCAATAATGCTGTCATATGGAAGTAAAACTCGTTCACTCAGGTTTGGTATTGTTGTTCATTTAAGATGTCAGTAACAGACAATAGGGTAAAGCTTGTTTTTCATCTGAGGTTTGTAAATAGTTTAGATCACTTTGCTCCCGTTGTCTGGAAGTTGTTGACTAACCATCCAGTTTGCCATGTGGTCCTGTATGGTCCTCGAAAATGGGAGGAGGACTACCGGGTCGCTTACCTCAAACGTTGGCGTAATTTGTCTTACAAAAAAATAAGTCTATATGATCGGATTAGACATAGGCTACTCTCAAATAGAGTTGTCCTTATCGCGCACCAAAAATTGGCAATTTTCCGAGTTATTCATAAGTTCATAGGAACATTTATTTTGCCAAACTCACTTTTTTTCAACGGTCGTCCGAGCGCGCTGATATATGAGTGGGGAGGGCCATTTCGGACTAATCATTTTGACGCGATCAACAACAGCATCCCAACTTTTTGCCTACCTCACGGTACATACAGCTATCGTAACTTTGATATCTCTAATAAGCATAAAGACTATCAATTAAAAAGTACGCCCAAGCCGGATTTCAGTAATAGAAATATTTTTGATCATTACGTGTTTCAAACATCAGAGCATGAGGCGGGTTTTAGGAACTGGGGTATATCATCCAAGATAACCCACGTGTGGGGCAATCCGCGTTTCTCGCCTGACTGGTCAAGTATTAACAAAGAACTAGCGCCTAAATTTGTATCTCCGTTTCGAGAACAGCCTAGCGTTAAGTGCTTAGTCTTTTTAATTCCTGTAATTTATCGCGTATCAGAATCGAAGGTGCTAGAACTAGTCAAGTGTTTACTGGAGCTTCCTGGAATTCAAGTTGTTTTCTGTGCGCGGCCAGATTGTATTGCGAGTGTTCAGGCATTAGTGGACCAAGGATTAGACGAAAACAGGAACAAAGTACGAAATGTAGTTTTTGATTCTGAAAGCCCTCCGCCAGCCTTAGTTGAGTGGAGTGACGTCGTTTTAAATTATGGATCAAGTATTGTTTTTGAGGCGTTTTTACAGGGAAAACCTGTTATTCATATGCCATTTTTACAAGAAAACACGACGATTTTTGATAATACCGAAGTTGTATCGTCCACGGACTCTGTTAATGATGTGGTTCGATTACTTAACAATTGCATAAATGGCCAACTACCGTTGCCAAGTGAGGAGGCGCTAACCGCATTCTTAAAATGGCAAAATGTAATCCTCGACGGGGATTTATCACCACCCGCCCTATTCGCAAGAGAAATTTTAGCGTGTAGTATGAAAAAACCAAACCATAGTTGCTAACGGTCTGCAAATTTTACCGAGAGTCAAGTGAAAAAATATTCGAGATATCAAGACTATGTAATAAGAGATGGTGAGTTTGTCGGCGATTTTGAGTCAATGTATCAAGATCATGAAGATCCATGGCACCAGTCGGCGCCAGTATACACTCCGGAAAAGCTACATCTGTTAGCGACGATAAAGAGATTATCGATTAAGCAAGAAGTTCGGATTATTGACATTGGGTGTGGTCTGGGGGCGTTTACCGTTGAGATGTTTTCGCTCGGATTGCCAACCCTTGGGATCGATTTGTCTCCTACCGCGATATCTAAGGCCTCGAATATTAATCCCGGACCAAACTACGCCGTAGGGGATTTAAAATCCTATGAATTGTTTGAATCCTTTCGCCCTACACTGTTTGTGATGGTTGAAACAGCATGGTACGTTTTGGATCAACTCAGGAGTTTTCGGGATTATCTACTTTCTGCTCATCCAAATGCCCATCTTTTATTGTCCTTGAACTTTCTGCCGACTAGTGTTCAAGAGTATGGTCGAGATTACTTCACCACACCCGCAGAAATGAGAGATTATTTTGAGCTACATTATGTAGAGTTCGGCGATATCCGACTCGAAGCGGGAAATACTAAAACATTTTTTTTAGCAGACGTTGGTAAGCAGGCAAAATCGAAAATCGAATGACCATGTCGTAGCAAAGAACATAGTTATCTGATGTTGGATAACGTCGTGTTACTTTTTTGATATGAACTCGTAAATAATTAGTAGTTTTTTACTCCGGCTAACTATCGACGATTTACTGTCGTGTCAAATAGACAAGCCTTTGTATCTGGGTTGTTATTGGATGACAGCGGTGAGTGGTGAGCTTTGCAATAACATAAGCGTTTGATTACTACTTGGGTCTTACTATCTTTGCCTGTTTCGTTGATAAGACGATAGAGCGATGACTAACTAATTAATTGAATGTTCTATCATTACTTGTATATTATTTTTATAGAAAGTAAGTTGCTAAAAATTTTGTGTTTATTTTAAATACAAAGAAAACTTAGAAACAAAGGCCTAAAGTGCTTTTTTGACTATTTTGAAAAATCACCGTAAGGGGTGCTAATTGAGAACGTTAGTTATATTGTTGGCCCCAAACGCTGGGTGGGAGAGTTTCAAGGCAATAGAGAGAAGCCTTTTAAATTTTTCGTCCTGCAGAGTTCTTACTTTTTCAGATCAGGACTTAACACCCCTCATTAACGGGTTGAATGATATTGGGACGAGGGTTGAAGTAACTCCAGCTGCCGAATTACTCAGTAATTCACTGGACGCATTTGGCGAAGAGATTTCATCTTGGCTTAAATCGCTCCGTAATCAAGTATCAACAAGTGCGGAAGAATGGTGGCTCTCTAAATTTTCAGAAATGAATTTTAGTGACAAGGTTTGGTTTGATCTTCAGCGTTTAAGAGTTATATCAGAATTAGTGAAAAGCGAGAGGCCAGATAAAGTTATTTGGGTGGCTGAGGATAGATTCAATAGCGTGTTGAAAAGTTTTTGTAAAAACGTTGGTATTGCCGGGCAAAGTATTGAAGTTTCGACCTGGAAGAGACCTAGCTTTTTATTATCAAAAATACTATGTAATTGGGTTGCTAACGCATTCAGCGATTTTCTTGTTTGCATATCTTTTGTCAAAGAGGATAAGCAGGCTAAGGAGGCGAGCATCGCAGTGCTTGCGGGATATCCCAATAACTGGTCAATAGACGATAAACAGGCTGAATATAGATATTCGGGCGCTTTGCCTGCGAAAATTAATTTAGCTTATTTAGTGACTTTGACAAGGAGATCGACTCCGCGACTACGTAACCCATTTGCCGCGTTAAGTTCAAGATTAAAGATAAAATATAAGAACGTATCTGCGCCAATATTTCTCGTTGAGCGATATGGCTCAGTTTTGAGGGTCATATGGGAATACGGGTGTGCTCCATATAATGGATTAAGCTGGTGGCTTAGGTGGTTAAAAATCCGACATACTATTAACCGCTATGGAGCTAATGTCTGGCCATTAATGAAGCCTATAGTACTTTCAGCTCCGCTTGTGGATTGGCCAAAAAATAAATATTGGCGTTTTTGTGTTGCGTCAGCTTCTCGTGAACTCTCGCTTAATGCTATGTTGGTACCAATATTTGAGTTAGTTGAAGGTAGAGCTGCTGTAGCTGGCGCAAATTCAGTGAAAGTTAGGACGGTTGGAATCCAGCAAGGGCCGCACGGAGCTGCTCATCGTTGGCGGTTTGATATCCAAATAAACGCTGTTCAAAAAGACTCACCTGACTTTGGGCCAGGCCTTATAGCAGTCGAGGGACAGTCGGTGGCGGATAGTTTGTCTGGGATGGGGCTGGACTCCTCTATGGTGCAAATCGTGGGGGCTCCTCGCATTAACCGGTCGATATCGAGATATGTTAGTAATTTATCGTCAAAATCTATACTCGTGCTCGGAGAAATGCACGAACCAGAATTGACTTTTAAGATTGCTGAAAACATTGGGCGTCAATTGTCTGGTTGGCGCATTATACTCAGACCCCATCCCGCTACTAAAACGACAGTAGATTCTTACCTTAAAAACTTAGTACTGTCGGACCCAAATATTTTCTGTTGTAGCACCCAAAATTTTTTTGAGGATGATTTGCGTGCTTTAAAACCTAGATTTTTAATCGCAGGGGTCAGTGGTGCTTGCGTATCAGCAGCTAAAGCAGGCTGGCCCGTGGTGATTGCGAAATCCAACTGGATGCCCAACTTTAATCCGCTACTTCAGATAGGGAATGAGCGAATTGTGAGTTTTAGTATAGGAGACAGTAGCCAACTCGATCGATTTAAACTTTTGCTGCATTCCAAGGATATCGAGGCGATGTCGGAGGCTTACGCACGGGTAGGTTGTAAACTTCTTGCAGAAGAGGCTGATAGTGCTGCAGTTAATTTAGCAAGAGTTCTTGGCAAGTGACTGTTGAAAAGAGAAATAATATTTATTGGGCAGATAAAAAAGTGTCGAAGAGGAATCAATCTGAAGAGAGGCGTGTAGTGTTTATTTTAGTTCCTTCTCCGCACCCCACCGGCCCTGTTAAAGGCGCGTATGCGCTCAGTAATGCTTTAGTCTTGTATCAAAGAGTTGTTTTGGTTTTTTTAAAAGATGGTCCGGGAGCAGATTCATATTTGGATAAGCGAGTGGACGTAATATCTCTAGCAAAATTAAACGGCGGTTGGTTTAGAAAACTGAATACATACCGTGCACTTTTAAAAAAAGCAGGCGGCAGAAAATATGTCACCTCCATTTCTTTGTGTCTTTCTGCCGACTGGATAAACCGATTTTGCCGTTCCCAAGCTGTTACATGTGCTAGCGTTCGAGGCAACCTTGATAAAAACTATCGATATGACTTTGGGTTAGTTGGAAGGCTGGTGGCCTTTGGGCACCTTAAGTCCTTGAGATCTTTTGATCATGTTGTTGCTATGTCAGACGTTATGTCGGCCCAGATCCGTGCTGTCACCGGAGTTGCAGCTAGGGTAATCGGAAATTTTGTAGATGAACATTTTTTGGAGTTTTATCGAGCTAGCATCCTTAAGGAACGAGACACTTTGTATTTTGTTTTTGTTGGGTCTTTAAGCGCTCGAAAAAAACCTGAGGTATTGATTGATGCTGTTGCTCATTTGATTCATCAAGGGAGAAACGTTAAATTGGATATCATCGGAGAAGGTCCATTAATGCCAAAAATTGAGCGATCAATATCCGAGAAAAGACTCCATGAGCATATAAGTTTACACGGACATATGGCTGTGCCATATGATCTCGTGGCTAATGCAGATGTGTTTGTTCTACCCTCAATTTCTGAAGGAATGTCTCGAGCTGCAATGGAGGCTTTATATCTGGGGGTTCCGTGTGTTTTGCGAGATGTTGACGGAAATGCGGGGTTATTATCCAACCCAGCATCGGGGAGAGTTTTTTCGGTCGACGAAGAGTTGGCAGAGGTAATGTATGGTGTGGCCGTTACTAGTCGTTTGAGATGTAGCAAATTGAATTTGTTGTCTTCACGTTGTCGGCAGGAAAATGCTGCGATCCAGTATCTAAAGATGATTGATGGCAACATATGACGGGTCAAGAACATTATTTTAGGTATTTGAAAAGTCGCAGTCGGATCGGGTTTTTATATCGGAGGTTTTGGTTATACCCGAAATTGTGTCGCCCTCTAAAAGGACGTACTCTTGACATCGGTTGCGGAATTGGAGATTTTATAAGTTATAAGGCTAACAGTATCGGGGTAGACATTAATCCAGAGGCGGTAGAGTGGTGTACACGACGAGGTTTAGACGCAAGACTAATGCCACTTAATATACTGCCCTTTGAAGATTCATTATTTGATAGCGTCATTCTTGATAATGTTCTGGAACATTTGGAAAATCCTAAACAGTTACTTGAGGAAATTAGCCGTATTATCGTGGCGGGTGGTGTTCTGTTAATTGGCGTGCCTGGTCGACGTGGATACCTTTCCGACCCTGACCACAAAGTTTTCTACGATGAGAATTTACTTACTTCTACGCTATTAGCGTCTGGGTTCAAGTTGGGAAATTTATTTTATGCACCTTTCCATTTTGCATGGTTAGAATCGCGCATGCGTCAGTACTGTTTGTACGGGGTTTTTCAATATGAAGGAGTTTGAAAATCGGTCTATAACGGTCTCAATTGTTAGTCATGGACAGGGCAAATTAGTAACGAATTTACTTGAGGACTTAGCCGTCTGCTCAAGCGTTGTAGAGGTTGTTCTAACTTATAATATTCCGGAGTTGGATATTTCGTGCCCCGATTCCATGAAAGCTCGTTTGCGTGTAATTCGTAACGAACGTCCACTCGGGTTTTCTGTTAATCATAATCAGGCCTTTAAGTTTTGTAAAACTCCTTACTTTGCGGTAATTAACCCTGATATTCGTTTATCCGCTGATTTTTTCTCAGATTTGATTTTGGCTCTTGACAAAACTGACGGGGGAGTTATTGCGCCAATTGTTGTCAATCCCGCAGGAGAATTAGAGGATAGTGCACGTTATTTCCCCACGTTAATTCGTTTGATGCGTAAGGCATTAGGCTTAAGCGATGGGCGCATTAACTTAAAAAATTTGGAAGTGCATGAGATTGATTGGGTGGCGGGGATGTTTCTTTTCTTCCCGCAAGCTATTTTTAGGGAAATTCGTGGTTTTGATGAACATTTTTTTCTGTACTATGAGGACGTAGACATATGCGCCCGAATTTGGTTGAGTGGTCGTCGCGTTATGCTGCACCCTGGTGTGAGTGTTATTCATGATCCTCGAAGAACGAGTAGAAGAAATTTGCGATATATGAGGTGGCACTTATCTAGCATGTTGCGTTACTTCGCCAAGTATGCATGGCGTCTTCCTCGGTAAAGGAGTTTAAGATTGAAAATTATGGTGACAGGCGCCAATGGATTCATTGGCCAACATCTCGTCAATACCCTAGTAGATCAAGGATTTTTTGTAGTTCCTACGGTTCGAGCTATACCTGTAGGAGACGAGATTGCTGTTGGGAATGTCGGTCCTCACACCGATTGGTCTATTCCTTTGAAAAAAAAACCAAATGTAGTAATTCATCTTGCTGCCCAAGTAAGCCCAGATAGGGGTGCCGCTTCTGACCATTTGAAGCTATATCGCACGGTTAATGTCAGCGGATCATTGAACCTTGCCCGCCAGGCTTTTGTTTCAGGTGTTAAACGCATTGTGTACCTAAGTACTATCAAAGTTAATGGTGAGAGTACCTTTTCAAATCGTCTTTACCGCGCTGGTGACTTACCAACTCCCGAGAGCCCTTATGCAATATCTAAATATGAGGCAGAGCTAGCGTTGAGCAAGTTTGCTGATGAGACTGGTATGGAAGTTACAGTTATTCGCCCACCTTTAGTCTACGGGCCGAAAGTTAAAGGTAATTTTCAGAGGATGATTAATTGGTTGGAGAGGGGAACACCGTTACCGTTTGGCGGTATTACGCAGAACCGAAGAAGTTTTGTTGCCCTGGATAATTTGGTCAATTTAATTATCACCTGCGCTGAGCATCGAGCTGCCGCTAACCAAACTTTTTTGGTTAGCGACGGCGAAGATCTATCGACTGCTGATTTGTTGAAGCGAATGTGTTTCGTTTTAGGGACGCCTAACCGATCATTTTATATGCCGATTATTTTGTTAAAAGTTGGATTAGCTATATTCGGTAAAACCGATATTTATCAACGTCTATGCGGGTCGCTACAGTTGGATATCGTTAAAACTCGTGAGGTTCTGAACTGGAGCCCGCCGGTCGATGTGGCTGAGGGCCTTCGTTCGATAAATACGGGGAGATAGCAGTGATACGGTTGCTTGATGTACTTTTTTCTGTTCTAGCTTTATTTTTTTTATGGCCTTTATTAGTCTTTATTTTTGTATTGTGTTTTTATGACACGCGAGCTCCCATTTTTTGTCAGCAGCGTGTTGGTCGTCAACAGCAGCCTTTCATGCTATTTAAGTTTCGCACTATGCAACCAGGTTCGGCATCGGTGGCAACACACTTGGTTGATACTGCAGTCATCACTGACATTGGTTCCTTTTTGCGACGTACTAAGTTGGACGAGTTACCGCAACTATGGAACGTGTTAAAAGGCGACATGAGCCTCGTAGGCCCTAGACCTTGCCTATTCAATCAGTACGAATTGATTGCAGAGCGTTTATTACGAGGCGTATTTGATGTTCGACCAGGGGTTACCGGAAGAGCGCAAATTATCGGTATCGACATGTCGACTCCTAGATTATTAGCGGAGACAGATGCATTGATGCTGGCAGATATGAGTGTGCGGGCTTATCTTAGATATAATTTCAAAACACTGACGGGCTTAGGGCGAGATTTTGAATAAGGTCACGAGGATAATAGCGAAGTATGACGGATCAGAATGTTACCCCCCTGACCAGTTAGGATTTTTAATTTTATGAGACGGTACGCATCTAATTTCGTTATACCAATCTTGGCGATGCCGAGGGCAGCTAAACGTTTAGTAGTGTTGTTAGTGGATTTGGGTCTTTGTGTGCTTACCGTCTGGCTAGCTTTTTATTTGCGGCTTGGTGACTTTGTTGTTCTTTCTGGTAATGCTCTCTGGGCGATAATGGCTGCTGCAGGCATAGCATTGCCGATATTCACATTTGCAGGTCTTTATCGGGCAATTTTTCGTTTTAGTGGCTGGCCGGCTTTGTTAGCGGTAACGCGTGCCGTTGGGATATACGGTTTATTATATTTTGCGATTTTCACAGCTGTCGGGGTGTCGGGCATCCCACGCACTGTAGGTATTATTCAACCCATCTTACTTTTATTGTTGGTTGGAGCATCTCGGGCTTTTGCTCGAATATGGTTGGGTGATGAGTACCTCAGTATCTTAAAGAGAGCTCACCGGCCCAAGGTGCTAATTTACGGCGCCGGTATATCCGGACGTCAACTGGTTGCGGCTATGAGTAATAGCCATGAGATGCAGGTTGTCGGATTTTTAGACGATGATGATCGCTTGCATGGTCATGTTCTTAATGGACAGCCAATATATGATCCTACGGATCTAGAGAACCTAATTACAACTTTGCCGATAAGTTATATTTTATTGGCGATGCCTCGTATTAGTCGGAGTCGTCGTAATGCGATTTTGACGAAGATGCGTGAGGCGAACGTAGCTGTCCGCACTCTCCCTAGAATGAGTGATTTGGCTCAGGGTAGAGTTAGTATTTCCGATCTACAAGAATTGGATATTGATGATTTGCTTGGTCGGGACAGGATCATGCCGAATCATATACTGCTTGCGATGAATGTGCGCTCGAAAGTTGTTATGGTCACGGGCGCGGGAGGGTCTATTGGTAGCGAGCTGTGTCGACAAATTATAGAAGTCCACCCTAGTAAATTACTATTAATTGAACACAGTGAATTCGCGCTCTATGCTATCCATCAGGAACTCCAAGAAAAGTTGGAGAATAATAATATTACTCTGGTGCCGTTACTTGCCTCTATTCAAGACGATGAACGAATGCGTGAAATTATGTCTACGTGGCACCCGGATACTCTTTATCATGCCGCTGCTTATAAGCATGTTCCTCTGGTTGAGCACAATCCAGCAGAAGGTATTAAGAATAACGTATTTGGGACCTTACGCGTGGCAAAGGCAGCGGTTGACAGTGGAGTGTCTGACTTCGTTCTTGTTAGCACTGACAAGGGTGTTCGTCCTACTAATGTTATGGGTGCTAGTAAGCGTCTAGCTGAAATGATATTGCAGGCTTTGAGTTTTGCCGATCCAAAGACTAAATTTAGTATGGTTCGGTTTGGTAATGTTTTGGATTCTTCGGGCTCTGTAGTTCCAAAGTTCAGACAACAAATTAAAGATGGCGGTCCGATAACCTTAACTCATACAGAGATCACTCGTTATTTTATGACAATTCCTGAGGCCTCCCAACTTGTAATTCAAGCTGGGGCAATGGCTAAGGGTGGTGAGGTTTTTGTGCTCGATATGGGGGAGCCGGTTAGGATCATAGATTTAGCCCGTCGTATGATTGCGCTGTCAGGACTGACGATCAAAGATGAGGAGCGCATTGACGGTGATATTGAGATTAAAGTCACTGGGCTGCGTCCCGGCGAAAAGCTATATGAGGAGTTATTACTCGGTAATGATCCGAAACCCACTTCTCACCCAAGAATCATGAAAGCTAACGATGATTTTATATCTTGGGAAGACCTCCAAGAGAGCCTTGACACTCTTGAGATGGCGCTTCAGGTCAACGATGTTGCCGCCATACGTTTAATTATGACTAAAATTGTTTCTGGATACACTCCACAGAATGATATTGTTGATTGGGTATACCTCACACAAGAGACTGATAGTTTAAGCTAAATCCGCGTTGAGAGGATCTAATGAAATTAGAGTTGTAAATCGATATCGATAGTCATATCAAATTAATACCTGAATTAATGACGCATTGATTTTGTTCGTCAGTAGAAGAGATAATCTGTGTGGAAATCACATAGATGATGCGTGGTATCATTAATCCGTGTTTGTATGAATTTATTTACAAGAGTAAGTAAGGGTATCCAAATAGGGGGTTAATTTGTCTTGGATTGTTATCTACACGCGGCCTCGACAAGAAATGAGGGCAAAAGAGAATCTTCAAAACTTGGGTCTTAAGGTTTCTTTTGTCTCGCGCCCAGTGGAAAAAATAGTTTCCGGCACCATAATGGTCAGATTAGAGCCTCTTTTCCCGAGATATATATTTGTAAAGAGTGACGGTGACGTTTTTTTGAATGTAGTTCATCAGCTTAGAAATATCAGAGGTGTGTCTAATATCGTTAAGTTTGGTAACAAGTATGCCGAGTTAAACGAAGATACATATGAAGAAATAGTAAGTTTTGAAAAAAAATTATCCACAGAGATTGTTAAAGCACATACAGCAGGGGATAACGTTTCGTTTACGCACGGAGCATTTAAGCGCATTCAGGCAGTTTATGATGAGCCAGATGGAGATAAGCGAGTAATTTTGCTATTTGATTTACTGAATAAGCGGGTGAGAATGTCTGTTCCAGTCGGGGCCACAAAATCCTTGTAGAGCTCATTGCTTGGTAAAACTTAAGATTACTTTCGGATAAGCATCTTAAACGCATGGACGATCATTAAAAACTTATATATCTAATAGCACCTTAAGTATTAATTTCATTTTCTATTGGTAGAGTTTGAATAGACTATACTTTGAGTTTTAGTATTTTCAGTACATTTCATTTGCGTTCACGAAGAAATACCCATCTCAATTGTTAGATAAAGAATACACATATTATTCCGTGGGTTTAAACCATGAAACTTGTCCTCTCAAGCTCAGGGAGGCTTTGGCTATTGGCGAACAAGAAATAGAATCCGCTCTCAGGAGCTTGCAAGAATCAAAGGCTGTTAACGAATCGGTTATATTATCGACATGCAATCGGACAGAGATTTTTAGCTACGCTACTAACGGGGAAGAATTAGTTCAATGGTTTGCAAATTTTCGAGATTTTAAGATAGAGCAAATTCTCCCTGCTCTTTATGTCCATGTTGGTGACTTTGTGGTTCAGCATGCGTTTCGTGTTGCAGCAGGACTTGATTCAATGGTTCTCGGCGAAACCCAAATTTTGGGGCAATTAAAAAACTCAGTCCGCAAAGCTGATGAGCTGGGAGCTCTTGGGCCCAGGCTTCGACGGCTTTTTGATACCAGCTTTTCAGTGGCAAAAACCATAAGGACAGAAACAAATGTTGGAGCTCATTCTGTGTCCCTTGCTGCAGCTTCGGTAAAAGTTAGCGAACGTATTTTTGGGGCACTTTCTGACTCAAAGGTTTTGTTTGTGGGCGCCGGAGAGATGAATCGTGTCTGCGCAGAATATTTTGTATCTTTTGGTGTTAAAAATATTTCATTTTCAAATCGTACTGTGAGTCGTGGGCGAGCTCTTGCAAAAACACTGAAGGGGGAGTTTTTCCCCTTGAGCGACATCATTCATAAACTCAACGAATATGACATTGTTGTAACGTGTACTGGGAGTCCAATACCCATTGTTGGTAAGAGAGCGATAGAAAAAGCAATAGAGGCTAGACGACGTAAACCAATGCTCTTGATTGATCTTGCGGTTCCGCGTGATGTCGAGCTTGAGGCTTCTGATTTGGAGGATGTTTTTCTTTATACCATTGATGATCTTGGAGCAATTGTTAAGGATGGCATAAGAAATCGTGAGGAAGCGGCTAGGGGAGCTGAAAAATTGATCAAAAATGGATTGGTTCAGTTTAAATCGCAGCTTGAACACGAGACAATAACACCGATCATTAAAAAGTTTCGACAGCGGGGCGAATGGATTATGCAAGCTGAGTTAGAAAAAGCACTTTCTTCGATCTCAAAAGGGCAGCCGCCAGAAAAGGTTGTCGTGGCTCTGTCAAGAGCTATAACGAATAAATTCATGGATGAGCCGAGCCGAGTACTAAACCGGGAACTGGGTGAAAAAAAATTGAGATTGTCTGATGCGTTAGAGAAACTTTATGGTTTAGATAAAAATTAAAGGATGAAACAATCTTTATTAGATAAGTTGGAGAAATTATCACTACGGTATGAAGAGCTTAATGCATTGATGAACTCAGAAAATGCTACGCTGGATATGAACCAATTCACAGGATGGACCCGTGAGCATGCGGAACTGGAGCGTATCGTTGTGAACTACAGGCAGTATTTACGGATTAATTTGTCCATCGTAGAAGCTAAAGAGTTGCTTAACGACCCTGAAATGAGCGATATGGCTAAAGCGGAAATCCTCGAGGGAGAAGAGAAGCAGATTTTTCTGGAAGGTGTTTTGCAAAAAGCCTTATTACCCAAAGATCCTAATGATGGTCGAAATGTGTTTTTAGAAATACGAGCAGGCACCGGTGGTGATGAATCGGCACTCTTTGCTGGTGACTTACTTAGAATGTATTTGAAATATGCGGAAAAATATCGTTGGTCAACAGAGATTTTGTCACAGAACGAATCTGACCGGGGCGGATACAAAGAGGTCGTAGTAAAAATTAGCGGTGAAAATGTCTATGCCCAATTAAAATTTGAGTCTGGAGGCCATCGAGTACAGCGAGTTCCTGAGACAGAAACGCAAGGTAGAGTGCACACCAGCGCATGTACGGTAGCAGTTTTGCCTGAACCGGATCAGTTAAAAGACGTTGAAATTAATCTGAGTGAACTTCGGATTGATACGTATCGAGCCTCAGGAGCCGGAGGTCAGCATATTAATAAGACGGATTCTGCTATACGAATCACTCACCTCCCTACCGGTTTGGTTGTGGAGTGCCAGGAGGGTCGTTCACAGCACAAAAATAAGGCGCAAGCGTTATCGATATTGGCTGCCAAATTGAATGCACAGCAGGCCCAAGAGCATCAAGCAAAAGAAGCCGCAACTCGAAAGACTCTTATAGGTAGTGGGGATAGGTCAGAGAGAATTCGCACCTATAACTTTCCCCAAGGCCGACTGACCGATCATAGGATTAATTTGACGTTGTACAAGCTATCTCAAGTTATGGAGGGCGAGTTAGATGAAGTTGTTAACAATCTCTTCTCTGAGCATCAAGCCGAGTTGCTAGCGATGGCGTCAGAGTAGTTAGAAACTAAAACATCGAATGACGATGAAAATCGATTTGCTCGACTCTGATATTAATAGCCTGACTCGAACGCTCGGTATATCCAGATCTGAAGCCATCAGAGAGATAAAAACTTTATTCGGTTATGCGAATAATACAGATCCGCTAGAGTTGATTAAAGAGCCGGGTATCATTCGAGATCCTTTAAAATTAAAAAAATATAAAAGAGTCTTTAATGATCGACTTAAAGGAAAGCCTGTTGCTTTTATTCTGGGATATAAAGAATTCTATGGATTAAGTTTCAGTGTAAACGAGCGCGTATTAATACCACGGCCTGATACGGAGTTGCTAGTAGACCTGGCAATTGAAAAAATTCAACAACATAACCTTAAGACGGTCCTGGAGCTTGGAACTGGATCGGGCGCGATTGCAGTTTCAATAGCAACCCATCTACCTGATATTCAAATTACAGCTACAGATATTTCTTCGCATGCTCTGGAGGTTGCTTTGGGGAATGCCGAGAATCTTTGTCCAAATCATACGATCGAATTTAAAAAAAGCGATTGGTTTTCGGAAATTTCTGGGACGTTCGATTTGATCGTGTCTAATCCGCCGTACATTGCTGAAGATGATACTTATTTAAAGGGTGATGGTATTAGATTTGAGCCATCTATCGCGCTGACTTCTGGTTTGTTAGGCCTTGATGCCTTGACTTTGATTGTGAACCAATCAAGAGGCTTTTTAGATGCGAATGGATGGCTCCTTCTGGAGCACGGATACGATCAACGTGACAGTTGTCGTCATTTACTTAGTGCCGGGGGCTTTACGTCTTTATTGGATGAGTCAGACTTAGGGGGTAATCCTCGAGTTAGTGGTGGTAGAATACAAGTTGATTAGTAGTTGGATATATTTCTTTGGTGTTAGAGTTAGAGTCGATTGACCGATTGTAAAAAAGGAACGTTATATGGATACGAATGAGCTTATAAAGCAGCAAGTGACGGAAAATTCGGTTGTTTTGTATATGAAAGGGTCCCCAGAAGCCCCTATGTGTGGCTTTTCGGCTGCTGCTGTGCAAATGTTAGAGGCGTGCGGTGTGGAGGATGTTGCGACTGTAAATGTGTTGGCCGATGAGGATGTTCGCCAAGGTATTAAAGAGTATTCGAATTGGCCTACGATTCCCCAGTTATATATAAACGGTGAGTTCGTAGGTGGTTCGGACATCATGCGAGAAATGTATCAGTCTGGTGAACTCCAAAAGTTATTTGAAAAATAAAGAGGTAATGAGTTCAAAAAGCCAGCTTCAGCTGGCTTTTTTTGTGTCTGGATATTGAGGGCACATAAAAAATGCCTAGCTTTTTCTTGTTATGCGCCATAGCTCGACTAAAAGAATGGTGGTAAAACACACCAAGGCCCACTCTGCGATAGACAGCCCTACGAATCTCCATAAAACGATAGAGCAGTCCCCAGTCCCTCTAAATATCATCGGTAAGGCTTGAGCTAATGGAAAGGTATCAACAACAAACCCGAGGTCTGCACCGCAGTCCATTATCTCGGGTGGATTGTGTTCTAGCCACACGTGCCTCATCGCTATGCCAGCGCCAATTCCTGCAAAAAAAATAATTAACCAATCGAATATTGAGCTAAATATGTTTCTAGAAGAAATTGGTAGAGAGATGAGGGCTAGGACCCCAATAAGGATGAATGCGTATCTTTGAAGGATGCACATGGGACAGGGAGCAAGTCCTTCGCTATGCTGAAGAAATAGCGCAAACGCAATTAGCCCGGAACAGCCTAAAAACTCAGCACTCCGGACAGATTTTTTAGAAAACATCATGATTCAATCCATTCGCGCGCATTTGAAATTGCAGTTTTCACAGCCTTTGATCCTGTACCGCCAATATGATTACGACTCTCCAGCGCTTTTTCAAGAGACAAAAGGCCAATCATTTTATTATCAATCAACGGGCATATGAGCTGCAGTTCCTTGATGGATAACTCGGAGATATCACAATTTTTTTGGCTTGCCGAATTCACTGCTTTTGCTACCACCTCATGAGCTTCTCTGAAAGGAACGCCCTTGCGAACAAGGTGATCCGCAAGATCAGTTGCTGTTGCAAAGCCCTTCGCAGTTGCCGCGTACATCGCGTCTTTATTTACTGATATACCGTTTAACATATCGGCAAATACTAGAAGTGTGTCACGGACAGTTTGCGCTGTATCAAATAAAGGCTCTTTGTCTTCTTGATTGTCCTTGTTGTAGGCAAGTGGTTGCCCCTTCATTAGCGTAAGTAATGCCACAACGTGTCCATTAATCCGGCCAGTTTTACCTCGAACTAATTCAGGGACATCAGGGTTCTTTTTTTGAGGCATCATAGAAGAGCCAGTACAGAATCGATCGGCTATTTCTATGTAATTAAATTGAGGGCTCATCCAAAGGATCAGCTCTTCTGAAAATCTCGATAAATGCGTCATCAGCAAGGCTGCAGCCATGCAAAATTCTATTGCGAAATCACGGTCAGAAACGGCGTCTAGAGAGTTTTCACAAACACCGTTAAAACCGAGTGCCTTTGCAATGTGAAGTCTATCAATGTTAAAGGTGGTGCCAGCCAGCGCCCCTGAGCCTAAGGGTAGTTGATTCACGCGTTTATTTATGTCTTGCAGTCGTTCGACATCTCGTTTAGTCATCTCGAAATAGGCCATTAAGTGATGTGCGAAGGAAATCGGTTGGGCCACTTGAAGGTGGGTGAGGCCAGGCATCACTGTACTGGTATGGAGCTCCGCGAGATTCAGGAGATTGGTTTGAAATTGATGTATCGATTCAACCGTTA
>Ga0255758_10000341_pt1 | contig 51713 bp, 43 predicted proteins | sample 011ome_24_FD_179958 | JGI IMG/M metagenome (GOLD analysis project Ga0255758, IMG submission 179958) | Coastal salt marsh microbial communities from the Groves Creek Marsh, Skidaway Island, Georgia - 011513CT metaG (version 2) | ecosystem: Environmental > Aquatic > Marine > Intertidal zone >... | reverse complement strand
CGATGTCGCCGTGATGGGTGTTGCGCTGGCGGCACTCGTGTAAGTTGCCGATGCAATGTTCTCCAGAGTCGTAGTCGCAGCGGCACCCGCATTGGCCGCCATCGCCTGCGCCCCAACCATCATGAACAAAATCGCCACGCCAGCTTTCGCCAGGCGCCCTACTCCCTGTAGTCTATCTTTCATTCTTCGTGTCCTTACGATGAATTACTGCTTATCTAACGATACTTGTCTCTTTCTGAACTAATAAACAATAAACATGCCAACTGCGGCAATTTTTTTATAGTGGTTACTGAACCAGCACCTGGAAGCTGACTTCTCCGGTGCTTCCCGGTGGTACTTGTTCGATGAGCCAGCGGATATTGGTGAACCGCTCGGCAGTGGCCAGCCGTCGGTCTTTACCGCCGCCAAACACCGCAACCTCATAGGTGACCTGCTCTGGCGAGCTGTATTGCGCGCCGCCGTCAGCTGAAAACACGATCGTGGTGCCCTCGCCTGCGGCCGAGTCGGTGACATAAACACTGAGTTCCGGAATGGGATTTTCGATACGAACCTGAGTCGCGGGCTCGTCACCCAAGTTGACGTAACGCACAGTATATTTGAGTTTTTCGCCGGGCAGCACTTCCTGTGCATCGACCCAGCGCGTCACTTCCAGACCATTTTCTTCAATGATGACCTCTTTCGCCACCTGCATATCGAGTTGGATATTGGGGTCAGCCACAGCAAAAGCCGGGGCAATCAAGGCCGACAATAGGATTTCTAGTAACATAATTTTCTTCGTCCATCCCTTCGGATTCAGATTCATATTCAGAGCATCTCTGGCAGAATTCTGGCAAGAGAGACCACTTTCGTTACATTCCACACTTAGCAAAGGCTTATTAAGTAAGGTTCTCATGACTCTCCGTCTTGTGCGCACCCGTAGGTGCCTGAAAAGTAAATGGCCTATGATACTAGCCACTCAAACCTATCGTCACAAGCTATAACATCAATATCTGTCGTTATTTACAGCCGAAATAAAATGAATCATATTGAGCTGAGCAACAACCGACCGAACCTGTAAACGCCCACAACCTTACTTAACTGGCGCTATTATAGGGCTTAGCGGTAATTGTTATGTAACATCAATGTAAGTATAGTGTATTCGGTCGAATCGTTAGGACAAACGGCATATAACCGTTAGTTACTCGGTGCCCAGAGTGTTTTGCAGGTCTTGGGCCGCGCGCAGTTGTTCGAGGGAGACAATGGAACAGGTGGCCGATTCGCCGTCAAAGACGATCACCACCTGGCCAGACTGCAACTGAGCCCGTACTTGTGCAACTTTGCGCGCCAGGCTCACAGGCTGGTCGCCATAATCCGTTCCCTCACGGGTGACATAATCTTCGATCACCCCTTGCAGGGCGTCGTCAGACAAGTCTTGCCAGGCAATGGTCAGTTGTTGCATGCACCTTAGATCCAAGTGGTGGAAATCGGGGAAGCGGCGAGATCGCCGAGTATGTACTCCGCTAGTATGCGTGATTCGCAGTTGATGCACCATTTTTCCGCTATCGGTTTGAATGCCGCTATCGGCCATGCTGTAAACCAAGGAGGCCGGCTGCAGACGCATTGCCGTCATTGCCCCCCCTCAACTAAGAGGTGTGACGTATGGTAGAACAAATCCCTGGCCTGCTTGTGATCGAAGATGAACCCATTACCCGCGCGCAACTGGTGGCTCACTTCGAGCACGAAGGCTATCGGGTCTTCGCGCGGGCCGACGCCGAAGGTATCGAACAATTGATCGTTACCCACCAAGTGGACATCTGCCTGCTGGATATCAATTTACCGGGCAGGGATGGCCTCACTGTCACTCGAGAATTACGCGGTCACAGTGACGTGGGCATTATTCTCGTGACCAGCAAGGACGAGCAAATTGACCGAATCATCGGTTTGGAAAGTGGCGCTGACGACTATGTATCCAAGCCCTTTGACGCCCGCGAATTACTTTCCCGGGTCAAAGGGCTTTTGCGCCGGGTCAGAATTCAGGCTCGACAAAAAGCTAAAGGTGTCACCCGACACTTCTCTGATTGGTCTCTCAACACAAACAAGCGCGAACTTAAGGCACCGAACGGCCACTGCCTGACACTGTCGACCGGTGAGTTTAATTTATTGCTGGCTCTCATCGATCAGGCAGGCGAGGCTCTGACCCGCGACGAGCTAATGAATAAGATTCGCAACCGAGAATGGTATCCCGACGATCGTTATATCGATGTCTTGGTCGGCCAGGTACGCCGCAAATTTCGCCAGCACAGCCCCGATCAAACCTTTATTAGCACTATTCATGGCAAGGGCTACCTGTTTTCGTCGACAGTATCCTAGGCCATAGCCATGCTCTCACTTCCAGGATTTCCTAACCTGAGCTTACTTCAACGCAATCTTGAGACCTTGGGTTACCGTTCCGTGCGCAGCAAGGATGGCACCCGGGTCAGTATTTACCGGCTAAGACCCGATTCAAAATCAATGGTTCGACTGGCAGCATATCAACAAACGTCTAAGCCACTGCCCGTTCGGCCCTCGTCGCCACATCTGAGCCCTGCGGTTAGCGCGAGACTGGATCAATTTCGGAACGAAGCTGGCAAGAGCGTGATTGATCAACAGACTTTTAAGTCGCCGGACATCACCAAGGATCTGGACACGCTGTTTTCACTCAACACCGACCCGCAGGGCATGGCGCTGGGGTTACTCAGCACACCGGATAGCCGACACTATGTAGGCGATACCGTTATCATCGCGCAGATATTGACGATCCTGATCAATAGTGTCGTCAAATTCAACGAACCCACTGACCTGGGCGTGACGACCAAAGCAGAGACGGTATTTGGCTCGTTGACTCATCCGCGCTTGCCCATAACCGACACTGACTGCGGCACCAGGTTGTTAGGTCGACCCCAGACTGTCGAGTCGTCAGACCCCGGATCAAGCGGACATCAGCAAGGCGACGCCGAACCCCGATGGCGCCACTTGGCAGGCATAAAGATCCTGCTGGTCGAAGACAGTAAATTCAGCCAGGTACTAAGCCAAGAAATATTGTCGTCGCTGGGACTCATTGTCACGGTTGCTGACCATGGCCGCGCCGCACTGCAACAGCTAGCGCATGGCGCATTCGACGTGATCTTGATGGATCTACAAATGCCCGTCATGAATGGCCACGAAACGATCAAGGCCTTGCGCGCCGACCAGCGATATAGGGACATGCAGGTTATCGCCTTATCAGCAGGCACGCTAGGCAATGAGGCCGATCAGGCGCTCGCCGAAAGCTTCGACCAGTATGTGGCTAAACCAATCGATTTTGACCGTCTACTCACCCTGATCTCTAATCTCGTGGGGCCAACCCGGTCAGCGGGCTCAACGGTTGATATTCATCAGGAACCTGCAGACACTGTGGCGAAGATCCAGTCCGTGCGTGACATTGATTTTGCTGTCGCACTGCAGCACCATAATGGCGATCAGGCCCTGCTGAGTCGGCTGCTCGTGGAGTTCGAGCGACTCTATGCTGATGCTGACCAACAATTGCTGGCCCTGACCAGGGCCAACGACGGCGTCTCAGCCGAACGTCTGGCGCATAATATTAAGGGAGTTGCTGGCAGTTTTGGCGCCCATCAGCTGATGGCCTGTGCTCAGCACATCGAGCAGCAGCTGCTGTGCAACGGAGAATTGCACGCCGGCCTGCAGGCCTTTACGTTCGCGCTGACAAACTTCAACCAAGCCAGCCAGCGCTACCGCTTAGTCGCTACAGATTCATCACATTGACGTATTGAACTGGGTCTGTGGGCTCTTGCGCCAGGGATTGGAAGTCAAACAGCTTGGCGTCCAGCATATGCGACGGGACGATATCAGACATACCGCGGAAGATAGAATCGAGTCGACCAGGATGTTGTTTCTCCCAGCCCTGCAACATCTCCTTGATGACCTGGCGCTGCAGATTGTCCTGGGAACCACACAAATTACAGGGAATGATCGGCATCTTCGCCAGCATGGCATAGCGCTCGATGTCTTTTTCTTTACAGTAAGCCAGCGGGCGAATCACGATATTTTCTTTATCATCGCTCAGCAGCTTGGCCGGCATGGTTTTCATCTTGCCGCCGTAAAACAAATTGAGGAACAAGGTGCCGAGCATGTCGTCACGATGATGCCCCAGGGCGATTTTGGTAAAACCATTTTGCTTGGCATACTTATACAGAATGCCGCGTCGAAAGCGCGAGCACCAACCACAATAGGTTTTGCCCGCCGGGACCATCTCCTTGACCAGGGAATAGGTGTCTTCTTCGAGTATCTTGTAATCGACGCCCAGCGAAGTGAAATATTCTGGCAGCACATGCTCGGGAAAGTCTGGCTGTTTTTGGTCAAGATTGACCGCCACTAACTCAAAATTGATCGGCGCATGGCGCTGCAGGCTCATCAATATATCAAGCATCGTCAAGGAGTCCTTTCCACCCGAGATGCAGACCATGACCTTGTCGCCCTCCTCGATCATGTTAAAGTCTTCGATCGCTCGACCTGTGTCACGCCGCAGGCGTTTATGCAGTTTATTCTTGTCGTAAATCGTTTTCTGGTTCATATCTGTACTTTCATGGTGGCCAAGACCGACCCGACAATTTTACACTAATAGACGCTACTCGCCAGTCACGAGTCTCTCATCACCATTCAACTGAAGCCGAATGAGCCCTGAGCATGACGATTAAAATTCGATTACCGATTGTGCTGCTACTTTTGATTGTCAGCTTCAATCAAACTGCACTAGCCGGCCAGCCTGGCGGGGTAATCCTGCAGTATCACCATATCGGCACCTCGACCCCTGCGATCACGAGTATCGAGCCGGCCCAGTTTAAACGCCATATGAACTATATTGCCCAGCAAGGCTACTCGGTGTGGGCACTGGAGCGCCTGGTAGCAGCCCTGATTTCAGGTCAGCCGCTACCTGAGAACGTCGTCAGCATCACCTTTGACGATGCTTATCCAAGTATTTACCATCATGGGTTTCCCATCCTGAAGGCCCACGGCTGGCCGTTCAGCATCTTTGTCTCAACCGCTTACATTCGCCAACAAGGCGACGACTCAAGCTTCAGTGGCGATGTTCTCGTCGAAGGCGGCAATACTGACGACTTAGCCGACAGCCAAATAGCCAACGACTCGCAATATCTGTCATGGTCACAGTTGCGCGAAATGCGCCAGGCTGGCGCCAGCATTCTCAATCACACTCACTCACACCCTCATCTGCTGCGGCGCCTCAGCGGCGAGACGAGGGCTGACTGGGAAGCCCGAATCCGCTATCAGATCAACCGAGCCCAGCAGCTTTTAACCGAGCATCTCGGACCCACGCCGAAACTATTGGCTTACCCCTATGGCGAATATGACAAGACTGTGGCAAGAATCGCCACCGAACTGGGCTATGTCGGCATCGGTCAACAAAGCGGCGCGGCGAGCCAACACGACGACCTAAGCGCCTTGCCCCGTTACCCGTTATCGGGAATCTACAGTGATATGGAAGGCTTGCAGCTCAAGCTCAACACCTGGCCTTTACCCTTAATCGCTAACGGCCGCGATCCTCTGCTTCATCCGGCAGAGAATCCACCGATTCTAGATCTGCAATTCAGCGATTCCAACCTGCCCCTCGAAAAACTCGTCTGTTATGGACCAAACGGACCGACGAAGCTGACCCAATTGGGGCCGCAACACTACCAAGCTCAATCAGAGACTCCGCTGAACGTCGGTCGATCACGTTACAACTGCACGCTACCGGTACCTGGATCGAGTCGCTTTTACTGGTTCTCGCAACTCTGGATCCTGCGCCACCCGGACGGCAGCTGGTATGCGGAAGATTAAGTTAACTCTCGCAAGACAATCGTTGGTGATATTTTAACCACCTTGCGGGTCGCCAGGGTGCCAATGCTACCAATCAATACCACTCCCACGGCGGGACCCAGCAACCAGAGCAACGGGTTGAGCTGGTATTCTAGCTCGAACACTTGGGTTTCCAGAGCAAAGACCGTCACCTCGGCCCCGACAGTGGCCAAGACACCCGCGAACAACCCTAACATGCAGAACTCGATCACGAGACTCCCCATCACCAACCGCTGGCTGGCGCCCAGCGTCCGCAATATCGCGTGTTGCTTGAAGCGCTCGTCCATACTGGCCTGAATACTGGCCAGCAGCACCATGCCCCCGGCCACCATAATCAACGCCAGCACTAACTCGATGGCCAATGTCACCTGACTGATAATCAGCTGGATCTGCTCGATAATGGCGTCCACCTCGATGACCGTCATCGTCGGATACGCCCGAATCAGGGTGTTCAAAAATAGCTTCTGTTGAGCACCCAAATGAAAACTGGTCAGGAACGTCGATGGAAAATCAGCCAATGCACCGGGTGAGAAGATGATGTAGAAATTCGGCTGTAAATTGTCCCAGGCAACGGTGCGAATGCTGGCGACCCGAGTCGCCAGAGGTCGACCCTGGATATTAAACACCAGCGTATCGCCAACCTTCAGATCGTTGGCGAGGGCCAGGTCTTGTTCTAGGGATACTAAGGGTTCGCCAGTGTAGTTTGTCGACCACCAGGCGCCCTCTACTATCTCGTTATCGTCTGGCAAGTCGGCGGCCCAGGTCAGGTTGCGACCCGAGGTCGTATTCGGCCCACGATCCCTAGACGGCTCTTGCTGCCGGCTCTCTCGGTCTGTGTCATATTGCTTTGCCGGGACACCATTGACCAGGCTGATACGGCCTCGGATCATGGGGTACAGCGGCTGAGCAACGATATCATTGGCCACCAGCAGATTTCTGATGGGCTCAACATCCTGAGGCGATATATTGAGGGCGAAGTGATTCGGCGCGTCCGCTGGTATCTGCGCTCGCCATTCATCGATCAAGGCGGTGCGCACCAGAAATAGGATCAGCAATAGCATAATCGCCAAGCCGAATACCAGGATCTGCAGCGTGTTCTCCTGACCTCGACGCTGCATGCCCGCCAGCGCCAGGCGCCAGGCACTACCCGCCTGCATCCCCAAGACTCGGCCCGAGCGTAGCAGACCATAGGCCAGCACACTCAACACTAGAACAGCCACGACACCACCAGAAAAGATCATGGCCGTTAGCCACAGGTCTTGGCTATACCACCACATCAAACCGATGGTGCCGAGCAACGCCGCAACATAGCTCAAGCGATTGTTCAGGGTCGCAGGGACGAGATCCCGACGAATGACCCGCACGGGCTCTGTAGAACGCAGCTTCAACAACGGCGGCAGAGCAAAACTGAGCAGGCAGACGAACCCCGTCACCATCCCCAGCCAGATCGGCCGCCAGCCTGGACTTGGCAATTCGATGGGTATAAAGGGCGCCAGGATGCTGACGATGCCGGTTTGGGCAAGATAACCAACGACACTGCCCAACAGCGTGGAGCACAGGCCCACCACCAGGAAAATCATCAGAAACAGACTATCGATGCTCGACGGGCTGGCCCCCAGCGTCTTCATAATCGCGACGTGATCGTAATGACGTAATGAATAGCGCTGCGCCGCCAGGGCAATCGCGACCCCGGCCAACAACACGCCTAGTAAACCGCCCAGGAGCAAAAAGCGCTCACCCCGCTGCAAGGCATTACCGATTCGCTCGGTACCATCCTTGACGCCGAACAGTCGAGCATCTTCGTCCAACTGCGGCTTTACCCAGGTTGAAAACTCTGCCAGCGCCTCACGCTCGCCGGCAAACAGGTAGCGGTACGTGAGGCGACTGCCGGGTTGAACGACGGCAGTGGAGGCCACATCCTGCATGTTCATCAACACCCGTGGTCCGGCGCTGTTGAAGCCTCCGCCACGGTCAGGTTCCTTGATCAAGACTTGACTGACGTTAAGATTGGCAATGCCCACCTCGAGTTGATCCCCCGGCGCTAAACCCAGCGCGGGTAACAATCGACTCTCGAGCCAGACCTCACCCGGCGCAGGACCCTGGGTCGCGACTCGGCCTCGAACAAAAGGCTGGTCGGCGACGATCAGCTTGCCCCGCAATGGATAGGTCGGGTTGACGGCCTTAACTGAGGCGAACTGGGCTCGGTCAGCCGCAAACACCATAGACAGAAAATCCAGGGTCTCGGCTCGCTGCAGACCAATCTGCTCGGCCCGGTTCAAAATCAGTGGCGAAATCGGCGCACTGCTGGATATCACGAGATCTGCCGCCAGGAAGCTCGCCGACTCTCGCACCAAGGCCTGTTGCAGACGATCGACAAACAGCGTAATCGTAGTCACAGTGCTGACCGCCACGATGAGAGACGCCAGCAGCAGGGTCAGTTCACCGGAACGCCAGTCTCGCCAAAGTAATTTCCATGCCAGCACCGGGTTCATCTGGCCACTTCCTGTTGAGCGGCCGTCGCATCAGGCAGCACCAATTCACCGGCGGCAATCTGGACGACGCGATCGCAGCGATCAGCCAAGCGCAGATCATGGGTAACTAGGACCAACGTCGTGCCAAACTCCTCGTTGAGGGCAAAAATCAGATCAATAATCGTCGCGCCAGTGGCCGAATCCAGATTGCCCGTGGGCTCATCGGCAAACAATATCTCTGCCGAGGAGGCGAACGCGCGGGCAATCGCCACTCGCTGCTGTTCGCCACCGGACAGCTGACGGGGGTAGTGGTGGGTGCGATGTTCCAAGCCAACCCGACGAAGCAGTTCTCTGCCCTTAATTTCAGCTTCGGGATCGCGCTTGAGTTCGGCTGGCAACATGACATTCTCAATCGCTGTCAAACTGCCCAGCAACTGAAAGGTCTGGAATACGAAACCTACCATGCGGCCGCGCATCAGGGCGCGCTGTTCTTCATCGAAGGCTGTGATTTCCTCGTCGCCGAGGAAGATCTGGCCAACGCTCGGCGTATCCAGGCCCGCCAGCAGGCTTAACAAGGTGGTTTTACCGGAACCTGAAGCACCGACAATCGCCACGGATTCGGAGCGCTTGATTTCGAGGTTAATCCCTTTCAAGATAGTCAGCTGCCCCTCTGAGGTGCCCACTGTTTTGCCGAGGCCTACCGTTTTGATCATTACTCTTGATGCCGTCGCCACACTCTTCTCCCTGATAAAAACCTGTTTGTTAAAAACCCGCTTATCACGGACTGTCATGCTGCAAGCATCGATCCTGCTGTTTAGCCCGCTGGGTTATACGCAACAAAGCACCCTATTGGTTTACGGTGACAGCATCAGCGCAGCCTATGGCATGGATCAGGAGCAAGGCTGGGTTCACTTGCTGGCTCGCCAGCTCGAGGCCACCGCGGCTGACTACAACGTGGTCAACGCCAGCGTCAGTGGCGAAACCACCGGCGGCGGGCTTGTCAGGTTACCGAAAACCCTAGAAATTCACCAACCGGATATCGTCATTATTGAGCTCGGTGGCAATGACGGCCTACGCGGCTACCCCATCGACAACATCAAAACCAATATCGAACAGATGATCAGCCTCGCCCAAGCCAACGGCGCCAAAGTGTTACTGATCGGTATGGTGCTGCCGCCCAACTACGGCCAACGCTACACCCGTGCCTTTGAGGCCCTATTTGAGGAAACTGCCGAGCGCTTCAATATCGCGCTGGTGCCCTTCCTGCTGAATGGCGTCGCCACCGCTGAGAGCCTGATGCAACGGGATGGTATTCATCCCAAGCCTGAAGCCCAGCAAATGATGCTGGAAGACATTTTCTCGCACCTGGCACCCTTGCTTGCGCCCGTCACAACGAATCTGCCTGACGTCGCCAGGAAGGTTGATTAAGCAGACTCTCATGATCACGCCAGCCTGGCATGGCGGCTTCCATCAACGCGTAAAATGCCTTGCTGTGGCTGAAGTGATGCAAATGGCACAGTTCATGGATGATCACCATATCGATGGCAACTGGCGGTTTTTGCACAAGCGCGGCGTTCAAGCAAATGTCACCCCCTCTTGAGCAACTGCCCCACCGAGCTGTCATCCTGCGGACCGTGAGCTTACCCACAGCATTTTCGCTCTCACCACTTAAGGCCGCCTTGCGTTGAATCAATGCAGCCACTGCCGGCACTTGGTCAAACCGCCGGCGACAATCTCGCAACCGCTCATCCAGCACCAACAGCGCCCGCTGGCGCCAGAACTTCAGCAAACATTGCTGCACCTGCAGAGGATCTCCCGGCGCCGCACAGCGAACCAGTAATTGACCCGCACCCACTACGACCTGGCTGGGCTTACCCCGGACCAACAACAATTCGTGGGGTTCGCCCAGATAGTCATGGTATTCCCCATCACAATAAGCGGGCGCCTCAGGCACGGGGCTATTAGCCAACTGTTGAATTGCCGCCACAATCCAATCTAGGCGAGCATCGAGAAAGTCATCAATCTGTTGCCAGGCGCAATGCAGCGGCGCACGAATCTCTACCAACCCGGTCCGCAGAACATGAATCGCCAAGGTTTTGCGGCGACTACGCTTGATGACGACATCAAATGTCTGCTGTTGGTGATCATACTGGCGATGGTAAAGAGGCGGCGGATTCATCCTGTGTTTGGCACCCAACATCGAACCCAATTGTGGCAGCACCTCACTCGAGCACTGTCCTGTGCACCTATATTATTGACTTTTATCGCCACCCAGGCAGGGCGGCGACAGCGGTGTATCGCCATGTCTTTCCAGCCATTCATCATTGGTATAGGTATGAATAGCCAGGGCATGAACCGACCCAGCCAATTCTTCACTGAGAATTTTATTCACCATTTGGTGTCGTTGCAGCAGACGCCGACCATCAAATGAAGATGCGACCATAACCACTTTAAAATGGGACTCCGAGCCAGGCGGCACATTATGATTCGCGCTTTCATTGATCACTTGCAGATGCTGTAAATCGAGATGAGTGCTCAACTTACTCTCTATTAAGGCCTGAATAGTCGGCTCGCTCGTCATCGCAATTCCCTAAGGATGTTAGCCTTTTTCCGTTAAGTTAAAAATACCATCCCAGTCTGCCGCCGGCGGCGTCGCTATGAAAAGTTCACAACGATTAATATACACCCGACTTGGACCATCATCAGGAAACAGCGCCTGACACTGGCTAAAAACAGCCTTGGCGTCTTGGTAATTACGCGCATTATACAAAGCCAGACCTTTCTCAAACTGCGCCACCATATCGGCCAGTGGGCCACTCGTCAGGCCTTTACGCTCCAATAACTGATAGACCTTAATAGGTTCATTCTTTCCCACGACACGCAGAGTATCCAACTCCCTGACGTCAACCACATCTCGAACGTGATCATAGGTCATACTCGATATCATAATATCCGAGCCGTAGGCCTTATTGGCACCTTCCAGTCGCGACGCCAGATTCACTGAGTCGCCCATGATCGTATAGTCCATGCGCTGGGCCGACCCCATGTTGCCTACGACCATGCGGCCCGTATTCAAGCCCATGCGGACAGCGACTCTTGGCCGACCTTCGGCGGCAAAGCGCTTATCTAGCAGCTTGATGGATTTTTGCATATCGATACTGGCATAACATGCGAGCGCAGCGTGGTCTGGCTGTACCGCCGGCGCACCCCAGAAAGCAATAATCGCATCACCTTCGAACTTATCCACGGTGCCCTCATAATTAACAATGACTTCACACATCTCAGTGAGATACTCGTTCAGTGCATTAACCAATTCGGTAGGCGTCATCTTTTCAGAGAAACTGGAGAATCCAGCGATATCAGAGAAAAAAGCGGTCATCTCTCGATCTTCACCGCCAAGAGACAGCTTATCGGGATCACGCATCAGGTCGGCGACCACTTTTGGCGAGAGGTATTGCCCAAACGCATCACGAATCAAGGCTTTCTGACCCATCTCAGCCAGATAATAACGGGCGTTAATCAGAATAATCACCAGAATCGAGGCAAACAGCCCATAACTGATCGATAGAATCAAGCCCTCCTGCACATAGAGCAGAGAAGTCACGAACAGAAACGCAATGACGATACCGAGACTCACCAGGTTTCGCGGTAAGGGATTACTGATAGCCTGAGTCGCTGCCAGCGCCACCATCAACAAGAACAACGACAAACATTCAAGCCAGACGGGTGCCGCTTTTAAGGGCCCGCCTTTCAGCAGGGTGCCAATGGTATCCGCAATAATTGAAACCCCATAGACATTGCCAACTGGCGTCTCAAATTCATCATGCGCGATCTCGGCGACTTCTCCGATAAGTACTATTTTTCCTGCAACCAAGAAGCTCAAGTCTTCAAGCTCTTCCTCGTCAAGAAACAGGATCTCTGATGCTGGCATCCCAATGACATTATGCAAGCGCTCCATACCGCCCTCTCCATTAGACGGCAAGCGTGGAAACTCAATATACAGATCATTAAATTGGTCAATGTTGATGATGTGGTCGCCAATCGTCAAAACCCCATCATTGAGCACAGGTTCCGCGTCCAGAAACTGTGAAACCGCCTGGACAGCAAACGGCCACTCTCCCTGCTGCGCGGGCTGTTCATGGATGCGTAGTCGAACGATACTTTCAGAAATAGCACTATTCGCCGCGATATTCGAATATCCATGGGTCGTGATGTCGCTGAATCTATCAATTGCCAGATTCATACCGCCGTATTCGCCATCCGCGATCTCGGCCTGAGAGACCAGCAAGACATTCCTTGCCTCCTCAAAGGCCAGCGCTAAGGTTGGATCTTCACCATAGGCGCTATTGAAATCCAACATCATGTCGACTGCTATGACTTTCGCATCCATGGCAGCCAGGCGCGAGATCAAGGTGGCTAGATCAGTTCGTCTCAGAGGGTACTTGTCGTAATCTTCATAGAACGCCTCATCGGTATAGAGGATGAGGATATCTTCAGACGGAGCCGTCACCTCTGGCGGCGCATTATAAATGCGCAGCAAGTGTCGATAAGACAGCGTCTCATCCTCGATTAGAGAAAAGGCCTCTTTGTATTCAAGCGCAGCGGCAGCGAGAAAAATAAGTAGGATGGTGAGGAGGTCAAAAATTTTATTTCTATTACCCATATCACTCTCTGTCGCTTTTTCACAGGTGTCACAAAAAAACCCGCAGTCGCCATATAAGATCACTGCGGGTTTCTATAGTCAAACAAGAAGGCTACAACTTTGATCAGACAGGCCCCAAGCCACCAACAATAGCCGAGGTCATACCTGCGCCGAAAGCCTCCTCTTATTCACCCCTCATCGAGTCGCAGCCTGGAGTCGCAGCCTAGCAGTATAGACTCACGACTCAAGCCGCGCAGCTAAAGGAGTTTAGGGCTCTATCGAAGAATTATAGAGTCGGGACTCGCTTTCACGCAAATTGCTCAACTTCAAGGTCTGATAGGATTGGACTAACAGGGGCCGCATGTCGTTATCGTCGGCATTTCCAGCAAAATAACTTCGATATTTATCCATGGCCGCAATATGCATATTTTGGGCTTCCAGCAGATCCGCCACTACAAACACATCATCTTCTGCCGCCTTTAATTTGGCCATCAGACTGTCTTCGGCAGCCTTATCAAGCCAGACGAACGATGACTCGCTTTTTGGGATATAGAGCGTGCCGTCTTGATCAAGAACCTCAACATGATAACTATGCTCTCCAGGAGACATATCAGTCACCGAATAGCGAATCATCTCGGCCGTGGAATGCGCGGCAACTTCGTGACTAACGCCATCGACAACCAGACGATAGGAGTACTCCGGGCATCCATTGCGCCATACCAGATCAGGAAAACCAGCTGACAACGTCACCTTACGAATCGTTCTGACCTTACTGTCACACGCATCATCGGCGGCTTTCGTTACTGAACGTCTGACTGTGGTGTAACGCTGCGCAGTTGCGAATTTATTCGACAGGCCTTCAAAAATATCACCAGCGTCTTGTTTTGCTTCACCGAGATCGCCAGAAACTAACTCCAGACCGTTCGCCACAACCAAAATTTCAGAATTTGGGCCGACATCCTGCGTCGCACCGTCAACTTGGTTGACGAACTTGCCAGCGCCGTCTTCACCCGTCTTGATCTGATAACCGGCAAACAAGTACTTGGTTCTTGTCACTGGCTTCCATTCAGTGCCATCTCTCGAATATTCTACACTTCCAAGGATATCGACCAATTTAGCAACTGGAGCCTCCCGACCTAGCGCCACTCCATTGAATCCCACCAGCAATAAGGTACTCAATAACGCCATCAAACTTAACCGCTTAAAACTCATTTTTACAACCTCGTCTATACATTTAGATACACACCACCACACAACTATGACTCTCGGCGCCCCCATCTGCATCTCGATTTAAAAAACATGCAGGGCTCACTGCATATTTCAGACATTTACAAATCAGCCGATATATTAACGGTCTTTCAGAGCATTTACATCCCCAATTCTAGGACCTCACTGTTAATCTACTGGCATGCCCGGGCGATGTGAGCGGCGCATCTCTGACAAAATACTGCAAAAGCCCCTTACTCACGGCTTTTCAAGACATTACACGATAGCAAACAGGCCAGCTTCGGACTATTTCAAGCCTAGGCAGCAATCGGAGTCGATTTTCGCCTAGCGCTCGACTACAACTAAGTTCCGACTCGGCAGATCGAATTAACCTTTGCTACTCGCCTGGCGAACCTAAATCGAGTATCCTGCGCCTTGTCATCAGCGATAACTCATACTGCCATGTTAACCGTGATCTCTCCTGCCAAGACCCTCGACTTCGATAGCCCTCTGTCAACAGAGAAAAATACGACGCCCGATTTACTGGCGCGATCAGAACGTCTGATCACAGAGATGCGCAGTCGGTCTGCAACAGATCTGTCGAAGTTAATGCGCATTAGTCCCAAACTGGGCGAACTCAATGCCCAGCGTTTCCAACAATGGCAGACGCCCTTTACGCCATCAAATGCTCGGCAAGCCATTCTTGCCTTTCGTGGCGATGTTTATATCGGCCTCGATGCAGATAGCTACAGCCAGCGGGACTTCACCTTTGCCCAGAAAAGCCTGCGAATTCTATCCGGTTTGTACGGCGTCTTACGCCCACTTGACTTGATACAAGCTTACCGCCTGGAAATGGGCACTCGAATAGCCACTGAACACGGCAAAGATCTTTACGCCTTTTGGGGTGACGCGATTACTCAAACATTGAATGAAGAGCTGAGCGGCCATCGTAACAAAACGGTCATCAACCTCGCTTCTAATGAATATTTTAAGTCTGTCCAGCCTAAAGTGCTTGCTGGCAATATTATCACCCCGGTGTTCAAAGACTATAGCAAGGGAACTTACAAAATTTTGGGCTTCTACGCCAAGAAAGCTCGGGGTTATATGGCCAGCTATATCGTCAAAAATCGCATCAATAAACCTGAGGCTCTGAAAGCGTTCACCACGGACGGCTATCGCTTTAACGATGATTTCTCTACGGATACCCAATGGGTGTTCACACGTAAAGCCTGATGAATCACCTCGGCATCATCGTCAACCCCATGTCTGGTCGAGACGTGCGTCGGGTTGCGGCGCGGGCCAGCACCAGCAGTCACCAAAACAAACAGCAGCAGGTCACCCGCCTGGTGTTGGGCGCCCTGGCCAATGGTGTGGAAAAAATCTATCTAGCCAACGAACCATTTAGAATCAACGAGCGCGCTATCGAAAATATCGAAGAGCGTGCGCGAATCGAGATACTGCAATTCCCCTTAAGTCACACGGCCAAGGACACCACTTATATGGTCAACGCCATGTGGGATGCCGGTTGTCGCACCTTTATTGTCTTGGGCGGCGACGGCACCAGCCGGATCGTGGCCCGAGCGCAACCTGGCGCTGTCATTCTGCCGCTGTCGACAGGCACCAATAATGTCTTTCCACAACTGATGGAGGCCTCCGTCGCCGGGGCGGCAGCCGGGATCATTTGTAGCGAGCAACTCGCCGCTGAAACCCACTGTTATCGCTGCAAGCAATTACATATTAGCGTCAATGGCGGGGTCGAGCAGGGTGGCCAGGACGATACCGCACTAATCGACGCTGTGGTACTCAAAAACGATATGCTCGGCAGCCTACTCCCCTTTGCCCCGGAAAATATCACGGCGGTGTATTTGTCCCGTGCTGAACCGGCATCGGTGGGTATGTCACCCATTGGCGGTTACCTGTTGCCTTGCGATGCACGAGATCCATTCGGCGTGTTGATAAGGTGTGGTCAGCCTGCCACAACCCGGGTTCGAGTGCCGCTCTCCCCTGGGCTTTATGGTGAAATTCCAATCCAGACCTACGGCCGAATCGAATTCGGTCAGCCCCAACGAATTCAAGGCCCGTGCATTCTGGCCTTTGATGGAGACCGCACGATTCAACTGGGCGCCGACGACTACGCCGAGATCACCATACGTAATGATGGCCCCTGGATTATTGAACCTGGCCCCGTCATGGGTGCCGCTGCGGCAGCAGGTCTATTTAATCTCGCACCTTGAATCACCGAGCGTTTCAACCGCTGGCGAGTAGATGGTACTATTTAATGCGCTAACTTCAGGCTCTAACGGCGGCACCCAGGACAATCTTTTTATGAAAATCTGCCTTTTACTGCTCATCGCGGCAGGAATGATATTCTCTGCAGGTGCCGCAAAGTCTAGTCACGAAACCTCTAGTAACGAAACCTCTACCCAGTCTGTCATCCGCACACTCGTCTGGCCAGATGGCACCCGCTATGTGGGCATGGTCTTCGATGGTAAGCGCGACGGCAAGGGTACCATTACCTGGCAGGATGGCACGCAATTCGTCGGACACTTTAAAGACGACCTTAAAAACGGTCCAGGAACCCTGATTTTAGCCGATGGCAGTGTCTATAGCGGCTACTTCGAAAACGACATCCTGATAAACCAACAACTCGCGCCCACCCAGAACACTACGCCGGCTAGTCATCCCGATAGGCTGACTGAAACCATGGCAGCGGTCAGTGCCGGGCAAGGTGCCAAGAATACTATCGCGATTAGCCCTAAGACGTTAACACCAGCGGTTGTGGAGACAGCCCCCGGCCAGTCTGCCGAGACCGCTCACGCCAGAGTCAAGCAGGAACTGGCAACCGCGATCCAGGACTGGGCCAAGGCCTGGTCGTCGCAAAACGTCGATCAATATCTGGCAAGCTATGCGGCTGAATTTGCTGTACCTGGCAAACAAACACGTATTCATTGGAATGCACTGCGACGCTCGCGCTTGGAGGCGCCCAAATTTATCGAGGTCATGCTGGCTGATCTCGACTACGAGATCATTCGGCCCGATGAGGCTCGAATTAGCTTCACGCAAACCTATCGCTCAGAAACCTACAGTGATGTCTCATCTAAATTTCTGCACTTCAAAAAACAGGGTAATATCTGGTTTATCATCAAAGAAGGAAATCGCTAATGTCTCAAGCTCCAACTCCCGTTCCAGCAGCCACTATCCTGATGCTCCGTGATGGCGTCGATGCATTGGAGGTCTTTATGGTGGTACGCCATCATCAGATTGATTTCGCCTCTGGTGCGTTGGTTTTTCCAGGCGGCAAGGTCGACGCTGGCGACAGTCAGGTGCGAAGCCGCTGCGTCGGTGTCGACGCGGCCGACGATATTAGCCTGGCGTTGCAAGTAGGCGCTATCCGCGAGGCATTCGAGGAATGCGGTATCTTACTGGCCAGGGAGCCGGGGGCTACCGACTTGATCTCAGCGAAACGCCTGCTCCAGCTTGAGCCTTACAGAGAAGCGCTGGTTAAAAATGAACTTTCTATCGCTGAGTTTCTTGACCGGGAAGATTTGCTGCTAGCTTGTGACCTGCTGCAGCCCTACGCCCATTGGGTGACCCCGGAAATGATGCCGAAACGTTTTGATACCTGGTTCTATCTGGCCCATGCTCCTGCAGACCATCTGGCAATTCATGACGGTCACGAGTCAGTAGACTCGGTCTGGATCTCTCCCACTGACGCCTTAGCGGGCGCGAAGACCGGTCAGTATACGGTGATCTTCCCAACCCGCTTAAACATAGAGATGCTAAGCGAAAGCGACAGTGTAGCAGACGCCATGGCGATGGCCCGCGCCCGCAAAATTATTCCGGTATTACCCTGGACAGAGAAGCGCGCGGATGGCAATTACCTGTGTATTCAAGCCGAAGCCGGGTACAGCATCAGCGAAGAAAAATTCAATGAGCGGCCGGCCTGAACTTGCACTGAGTTCGCGCTGAACAAGACTTCAGCAAGGCTTGCAGTAATGAAGAACTAAAAAAGAACTAAAAAAAAGGGCGGGCCTTATCGGCTCGCCCTTTCTTACTACTCGCTGTTATCGAGATAATTAACCGCGATTGTTAACCGGGATTGTTAACCGCCGAAGTCATCCAGCATGATGTTGTCTTGTTCCACGCCTAAGTCTTCGAGCATTCTGATCACCGCAGCATTCATCATCGGTGGTCCGCACATATAAAACTCACAATCTTCAGGTGCTGGGTGGTCCTTCAGATAATTATCGTACAACACGTTGTGAATAAATCCTGTGTAGCCAGTCCAACCCTCTATATTCTGGTCTGACAGGGCGACATGCCATTCAAAATTGGGGTGCTCCGCTGCCAGCTTATCGAATTCATCTACGTAAAACAGTTCTCGCTGATTTCTGCCGCCATACCAAAAACTGATTTTACGATTCGTATTCAGACGCAAGAGTTGATCGAAAATATGGGCTCGCATGGGCGCCATGCCAGCACCACCACCGATAAATACCATCTCGGCTTCGGTGTTTTTCGCAAAGAATTCACCGTATGGTCCGAAGATCGTAACTTTATCGCCCGGCTTCAGTGAAAACAGGTACGACGACATTTTTCCCGGTGGGAAATCTGTACCCGGTGGCGGTGAGGCCACTCGAATGTTGAATTTCATGATGCCTTTTTCTTCCGGGTAATTAGCCATGGAATAGGCCCGGATAGTGACTTCATCAACCTTTGAATGATAATTAAAAACGCCAAACTTCTCCCAATCGCCACGGTATTCTTCAGCGACATCAATGTCTTTATAAGACATCTCGTAAGGGTCGATTTCAAACTGGACATAACCGCCGGCACGGAAATCGACTTCCTCGCCTTCCGGCAGCTTCAGTACTAATTCCTTGATAAACGTCGCAACGTTGTCGTTAGCAACAACTTCACATTCCCAGCGCTTAACGCCAAAAAACTCAGGATCGACTTCGACTTTCATATCCTGCTTGACCGCAGTCTGGCAACTCAAACGCCAGCCTTCCTGAGCTTCTTTACGGGTAAAGTGAATCGCCTCTGTCGACAACATCGACCCACCACCTTCAAGCACGCGACATCGGCATTGACCGCAGGTACCGCCACCACCACAGGCAGAGGATAAGAATATGCCGGAATCTGACAGTGTTTGTAACAGCTTGCCGCCTGCATTAGTCGTGATCGCCTTGGCCGGATCATCGTTAATTTCGATAGTCACGGCACCGGTACTAACCAGCTGATTCCGCGCAAAGAGAATGATAAACACCAGCATCATGATGATGACGGTAAACATCGATACACCTAAGATAATTTCAGTATTCATAGCCACTTCAAATTAGAGTGAAATTCCACCAAAGGACATAAAGCCTAATGACATAAGTCCAACGGTAATGAATGTAATACCCAGCCCCCGCAACCCTGCAGGCACATCGCTATATTTCAGCTTTTCCCGAATTCCAGCTAAGGTCACAATCGCCAAGGCCCAACCGACACCTGCGCCAACACCATAAACGACACTCTCGCCGAAGTTGTAGTCGCGATTCACCATAAACAAAGACGCACCCAAGATAGCGCAGTTCACTGTGATCAGCGGCAGGAACACACCCAGGGCGTTGTAAAGTGCCGGTACATACTTATCGAGAAACATTTCCATGATTTGCACGATGGCCGCAATCACACCGATGTAGCTCAGGTAGCCTAAAAAGCTCAGATCCACATCCGGCAAACCGGCCCAAGCCAGCGCACCATCTTGTAACAGGTAAACGAAAATCAGATTATTCACTGGTACGGTAATCGCTTGAACAACGATCACCGCAATACCTAAACCAATAGCGGTTTCGATCTTCTTTGAAATGGCAATAAAGGTACACATGCCAAGAAAGAACACCAGGGCCATATTCTCGATGAATACGGCCTTTAGAAAGAGACTGAGATAATATTCAAACATGATCTATCCTACATAGCTCTTGATAGGGCGGTGTGACCACCGATTTCGTAGTCTGGCGCTTCAACCTGCTCAGACTTCCAACTGCGCAGTGCCCAAATTAACAAGCCGATAATAAAAAAGGCGCTGGGCGGCAGCAGCATCATACCAGTCGGGACATACCAACCACCGTTCGTTACCAGCGGCAAAATTTCTACGCCCATTAAGCTTCCAGAGCCTAACAGTTCGCGAATGATAGCCACGGCCATAAGCACGACACTGTAGCCCAAACCGTTACCCAAACCATCCAGGAAGCTAATGCCAGGTGGATTCTGCATCGCAAAGGCTTCGGCCCGACCCATAACAATACAGTTGGTAATGATCAGTCCAACAAAAACCGTCAACTGCTTGCTGATATCGTAGGCTACAGCGCCCAGGATCTGGTCCACAACGATCACCAGAGAAGCAATAATGGTCATCTGCACAATGATCCGAATACTGCTCGGAATCTGATTCCGAATCAGGGATATAAACAGATTTGAGAATGCCGTCACCAGGGTCAGCGCGATGCACATGACCAGCGCCACACTCATTTGTGTGGTCACAGCCAGCGCTGAGCAGATACCGAGAATTTGCAGGCCAATCGGATTATCATTAAAGATCGGCCCGAACAGTACCTCTTTTACACTATTAGACACAGTCACGCTCCCGTCGGATTAACCTTGTAAATTCTTGAGTATTGGACCAAAACCATCTTCACCCATCCAGAAGGCGATCAGGTTTTGGACACCGCGGCTGGTCAGCGTCGCGCCAGACAAACCGTCTACCTGATACTGTGCTCGACTTGACTTAGGATCTACCGGACCCTTAGTCACTTCAAACGCCACCTCATCGTTGGCATAAATCAATTTTCCAGGCCACAGGCCCTTCCAGGCGGGATTATCTACTTCGCCACCCAGCCCAGCCGTTTCTTTCTGTTCGTAAAACGTGATGCCGGCAACGGTATTACCATCGCCTTCCAGGGCGATAAAGCCATAGAGCGTCGACCATAACCCATAGCCATGCACAGGCAGCACGATCCGGTCGACCTGACCATCGTTTTCCAAAAGGTAGGCGACACTGTAACGCGCGCGACGACTGATTGAGGCTATGTCTCGCTGCTGGCCCAATTCGATAGATTGGCTAGGATCCTTGGCCGCCTTTCGCTGATCATACTTCTTGACGTCGATGCCAGCGTCGATCACTTCTGTCATGGTCAGAAAGCGCTTCTCTTGAAGGTCAACAACCTTGACGGTGAATTGCTCGAACAGTGTGTCTATTTCGCTAATCTGGGTCACGTCAGGCTCAAACAAGCCGGCTGCAATCAAGATATTTTTGTTCCGATCCAGCTCTTTATTGGCCACTTGCAGTGGCTTCAACTGGACTGCCGCCATCGATACAATGATGGCACACACAAAACAGACGCCCAGGGCCACCATCACGACGTTCTTTATTGAGTCTTTATCGTAAGTTGCTTCAGACATGACGTGCCAACCTCCTCTTGACATTAGATTGGACGACGAACCAATCGATCAGGGGTGCAAACAAATTGGCAAACAATATGGCGAGCATGATGCCTTCCGGAAATGCTGGGTTCACGACCCGTATCAGGACTGCCATCACACCGATCAAACCACCGTAGTACCACTTGCCAGTATTGGTCATGGACGCCGAAACCGGGTCCGTCGCCATGTAAATCATGCCAAAAGCAAAACCGCCCATTACCAGGTGCCAGTACCAGGGCACTGCAAACATAGGGTTAGTGTCCGAACCAATCAGATTGAAGAGACTCGACATGGCCACCATACCCAGAAATACACCCAGGACGATCCGCCAAGCTGCTGTTCGTGTCAGCAGCAGGAAGAAACCACCGATCAAAATAGCTAATGTTGAAGTCTCGCCCACGGAGCCCGGTACGCTGCCAAAGAAGGCATCCATCCAGGTAATACCGCTCGAGACGACGCCCTCCAGACCATTTAAGGCAGCAATGCCTAAAGCGGTAGCGCCGCTATAACCATCAACTGCGGTCCACACGGCATCGCCGGACAATTGCGCCGGGTAGGCAAAATACAGAAATGCACGCCCAGTCAGCGCGGGATTCAGGAAGTTCTTACCCGTACCACCGAAGATCTCTTTGCCGATCACAATACCGAAGGATATACCCACCGCCACCTGCCACAGAGGAATAGATGCCGGCAACGTTAGGGCAAACAAAATACTGGTAACAAAGAAACCCTCATTGATTTCATGACCGCGCTTGGAAGCAAACAAAATCTCCCAAAAGCCGCCAACACAAAAGGTCACTGCATAGATAGGGATAAAGAATACCGCGCCATAAACTAGGCTATCCCACCAGTTGGTGGCGTCATAGCCGGCCACCGACTCAACGATCCAACCCCGCCAACCGGCCAAAGATTCGATACCCATGGCGTCCATTGCCAGGTTGGCTTGCAGACCTGTGTGGTACATACCCGCGAACATGGGGAAAAACGCGCAGAGCCAGACGGTAATCATGATGCGCTTGAGATCCACGGCATCGCGAACATGCGAGGCACTAACGGTCACTTGCCCAGGCGTATAGAAAATCGTGTCTACCGCTTCGTACAAGGGGTACAACTTCGTCAACTTGCCGCCGTCGACGAAATGGTGTTCTAGGCTATCTAATAGAGTTCTTATCGACATTGGCTCTTATCCCTCCGCCTCTATGAGCGTCAGCAGTTCCCGCAAATAGGGGCCATATTCATACTTACCGGGACATGCAAAGGTACACAGCGCCAGGTCCTCTTCGTCCAATTCCAGACAGCCAAGCTGAATGGCAGTCTCAATATCTTTCACCAGCAGGGCTCGCAGCAGCTGGGTTGGCAGGATGTCTAAAGGCATCACCTTCTCATAAGTCCCCATCGGCACCATGGCTCTTTGACTGCCGCCGGTAGAGGTCGTAAACATCAGGTTTTTCGCACCCAGTAACGCCGCCCCATAGAGCTTGGTTAGCGTAAACTTCTCCATTCCTGGCGTCAGATAGCCCATAAACTGTCGTTGGGTACCCTCTTCTAGCGCCGACACCTGCCCATGGTATCGACCCAGATAGGCAACCGCCGTCGTCGCCGTTCGGCCATCGAACACAGAGCCGCTGATCACCCGCAGTGTGCCCGGGTTGAGTTCTCCAGCGGTGAGTTCGTCAATACCGGCGCCACGGCAGGTACGTAACAAGCGAGGCTGGGTGACACCAGGGCCACCAAGGGCCACAACTCGCTCAGTATATAGGCTACCCGTAAGAAACAGGTGGCCGATGGCGATCACATCTTGATAACCCACATGCCAGACCGTCTTATTCTCATTTACCGGCGCTAAAAAGTGGATATGGGTGCCTACCAATCCTGCCGGGTGAGGGCCTGAAAATTCCTCATACTGGATTCGGCTATTGTCTGCTGTCGGTAATTCGGCACCGGCCGCCTGACAAACAAAGACCTTGCCAGTCGTGAGCGTCGCCAGAACTTCAAGCCCGGCACTGAAAGCCGCGGGCTGCTCCTGAATAATGACTTGGGGGTCCGCGCACAGAGGCCGAGTGTCTATCGCCGTGATGAACAGCGCCTCGGGTAGAGTATCCGGTGCTGGAATCTTGTTAAAGGGTCGAGTGCGGATGGCAGTCCATTCACCCGATTCGATGAGTTGCTCAACAACCTGAGACCGATCAAGGTCACGTAATTGCGAGGCTGTATGACTGGCAAACTGTTTAGCCTCGCCATCCTCGACCTCAATTACCAGTGATTGAAAGACCCGTTTTGCACCACGATTAATCGCGCTGACGGTACCACAGGCTGGTGCCGTGTACTGAATACCTGGCGTCTTCTTGTCAGTAAATAACAGCTGACCCGTAACCACCCGATCACCGACGGCGACTTCCATGGTCGGTTTCAAACCTGGATAGTCAAATCCGACTAATGCCACGCTGCGGGCCGGACGGCTCACCTCGATCGTTTGCTGAGGGCTACCCGCGATGGGCAAGTTAAGCCCTTTTTTTGTCTTAATCATCAGCTACCTAACAACCAATCTTGACGATGAGAGTTTAAGGAAGCTGTCAATCGCTTCCGATGGCCTGCATAAAGCTTGTACTTATTTCGTTGCCGACTTCGGAGGCTAACTTTAAAAAATGCCTGCAAACTACAGTGACATCAATGTCAAACCCAGCCCCGTCAAGCGCCACAGATTATAGTGATACACTCTACTTTAATCCACTCTCTGGCACCTTAATGTCAGTTTTTTTGCGCACCAAACCTGCAGACAACCACTAACCCGAGGCACGCTGACATTCTTCATGCCGTCACCCTCACGCCTACGAGGCTGCTATTTCGGCCGTTCCAGCCGCTGAGTCCAAACTGAGAGATTGTAAAGGGATGATCGGATAGCGGATGTTCGCCATTTTTTGACCCACTCGAATCACCTGGCAGGTATAGCCGAACTCATTGTCATACCAAACATAGACCACCACTTGCTTACCATCAACAATAGTTGCCTCTGCATCAACGGTGCCCGCATGCCGGTCACCGACAAAGTCCGAAGAGACCACCTCGTTGGAGATCGTATAGCCCACTTGGCGTTGCAGCGATGATCCCAATGACACATTCCGCAGAAAGCCGTTTAGCTCTTCCCGGGTTGTTTCAACTGACAACGACAGGTTCAAAATGGCCATGGACACGTTAGGCACCGGCACTCGGATGGAATTACCGGTGAGTTTACCCGCCAGCTCAGGCAGCAACTTGCCCACTGCACTCGTGGCGTTTGACTCTGTCAGCACCATATTCAGCGGCGCACTGCGACCGCGGCGCTCCTTGGAATGAATATTATCGTGCAGGTTCTGATCATCCGTGTACGCATGGACCGTCTCCATGTGCCCGTGCTCGATACCAAACTGTTCCTGGATGCATTTCAGCACCGGCACGATGGCATTAGTGGTACAGGAGGCCGCCGCGATGATCTTTTCATCCACACCGATCATGTCTGAATTCACTCCCGCGACAATATTTTTGATGCTGCCCTTACCTGCCGTGGTCAACAACACCTTGGCTACACCGGGACTTTTCAGGTGTTGTGACAGGCCCGCTTCATCGCGCCAAACGCCAGAACTGTCGATCACCAACGCATTCTTAATGCCGTATTGGGTGTAATCAATCGACGCCGGATCAGAGGCATAGATAAAGTGAATCACATTGCCATTACAAACCAAGACATGGTTTTCCTCATCCACCCGGATGGTGCCTTTGAAGCCACCATGAATAGAGTCTCGGCGCAGCAGGCTGGCACGTCGATTCAAATCGAGGATCGGATCCTTCGGCGGCCGCAGCACCACTGCTCTTGGCACCAAATTTTGGCCCCCACCGGTTTTTTCAATCAGCAAGCGAGTCGCGAGACGGCCAATTCGACCAAAGCCATAGATCACCACATCCATTGGCTCATGGGAGATAGTGTCCGTTCGACCAATAATGTCTACGCAGGCGCGCTTAACATAAGCTTCCGCCGAAAGGCCGCCATCGTCGACCATGAACTGCGACGTCAGCTTACCAATATCGATATGGGCCGGGCCGAGATCGAGGGCACACAGCGTCTCAAGAATCGGATAAGTCTCAAATTCCGACACCTCATTATTTTCCATCTGGCGAACGAAGCGGTGTGCCTTCATCAGTTCAATAACTGACTGATTATACAAAGGTAAGCCATGAATATAGATCACCACATTACGTCGATATAAGCCCCCGATCATAGGGATCATGGCTTCCGCCAAAGCTTCACGTTCTTTCCAGTCGGCGAAAACGCCTTCGAGACCAGGTCGTGCCACAGGAAATTCCTCTACATAATGTTAATTTCGTCGGCGCGCATTATCGGATTTTGACGCCCTCAACGCAATCTTAGAATTCGGGATTTGGGAAAAACCTGGAGAAATCACTCCCAACAAGGCGATCTAGCGAGCCTGACGCAGGTGATCTAAATACAGCTGGCCTCGATCCTGGTCTATCCGAAACTGATAATGGCGCAGGAAATTCATACCGAGTAGTCCGTCAATGCCCTCAGCCAGCGGCAAACCTAGCACGCCCACAGACAACTGGTTGATGCCGGCTTGCCCAAGAGCCAACCGATTGACTGCCACCACGGGCGCCTGCACCACGCCATTCGCTGTCGAAAAATAGGCTTGCCGGCCATCGAGGTCATAACCCAAGTTGGCCAGTAACTGAGGTGTCAGAATCGTCATGGCGGCCCCCGTATCGATCATCAGAGTGACGGACTCGCGGTTATCCAATAACGCCTTGACCAGCAGCTGACCACCGTTCAGAGCCAAAGGCAGCGTTTCCAGGGCGGCGGGCTCGTCAACTCGACTGGCGTCTATGCCAGCCATCAGCTGACGAGACTGGGCACCCAGACGAGTATGGTTCTGGATCTGGGCGAGCGCCGAGAGGGCCGCCTGCGGGTTGCCCGTCTGGATTCGCAAGAGGCCCAGGGCCATGAAGTAATCACTCAGCTCTGGCAATGCAAAGGTAATGTTTTCATAAATCCGATCTAGGTCTGCGTAGCGCTGCCGGCCAATCAGGGAGCGGGCATAAATGTCCGTGACACTAGCGAGCTCGACTTCCAGGCTTTGTTGCTGAACTTCGGTTGTCACTACCAACGCGGCACGCAGCAAGTAATCGATAGCCAATTGATAGACGCCCTCCTCCCGCGCCAGCGCTGCCAGGATCCGTAATACTCGGTAATCATCGCCAAACTCTTCGAGATAGGCCGTATAGGCGGGGCCCTGAGCCTCCATAGCCAAGCGCTTGATGGCCTGCAGGGCAACTGTACTGGACGCTGCTGGCGCAGCTCCATGGACCTCAGAACCCGTTGTCAGGCTCAAATTAGGCGCCGCCAGATCACGCACTTGATCCTGACCCAGCGTGGCGGATTGCTTGTCTCTCAGCCACCAACCACTGGCCAAGCCCGCCAGAAACAGGCTGACCGACAGCAGCAACAGGATTAGATAGCGCATTTCTGCCCCGGCTCTTTGCTTTACGAGTAGCAGATAGTAACCTTCACCCCCGCCCCAATGACACAGCTATTGACTATGACAAGCCCGCTTATCGGTCCGTTGACGATTCCCAGACACTCCGGGGAGCGACGTCACTGGAGCAACCTGCCAGGCAGTGCTTCTTCTTTACTCATTGCCGAGGCGATCGCCCAGGAACAGCAATTTTGTCTGGTGGTTGCGGCAGACATGCAGTCTGCTGAGCGCATCTATCACGAACTAAACTTCTTTCTCGCCGCTGCGGGCGCAGAGTCGCAGAACCTGGTGCAGCTGTTTCCCGACTGGGAAACCCTGGTATATGACAACTTCTCACCCCACCAGGACATCATTTCTGAGCGCCTGAGAATACTCAACCAGCTACCGGGCATGACCACCGGGGCACTGGTCGTCCCGGCGACTACCCTCATGCACAGGATCGCCCCACAAGCCTTTTCTTTGGGTAGCAGTCTAGTGCTGGATGTGGGCCAGAAGTTCGATATCAAACATATGCGCCACCAGCTCGAGTCAGCCGCCTATCGATGCGTTGAGACGGTCTATGAACATGGCGAGTTTGCCGTACGCGGCGCGATCATGGATGTCTTTCCCATGGGCTCTGACCACCCCTATCGGCTGGATCTGTTTGATGACGAGATCGAGTCTCTGCGCACCTTCGATCCAGAAACCCAATTGTCCGTCGACAAGGTCAACAGTGTTCGACTTCTGCCAGCCCGCGAATACCCACTAACCACAGCGGCGATCAATCGGTTTCAGGATGCCTGGCACCTGAAATTCCACTCCAACGCCCGCCGCTGCCCGATTTACCAGGACATTTCCCAGGGATTATCGCCACCAGGCGTCGAATACTATCTACCCTTGTTTTTTGAGTCCTCCGCCACCCTGTTCGACTACCTGCCGGAACGCGCCTTGGTCATTAGCGAAGATATTGACGCCACACTGCGCCACCACTGGCGCGACGCCGAAAGTCGCTTCGAGAGCCTGCGCTACGATATTGAAAAACCCATATTGCCCCCAGAAGATATTCTGTTGACCGCTGACGAACTGTTAACTGCCTGCAACTCAAGACCACGAGTCGACATCAGAGAATCCAGCCATCAACAAGGCGATCAGTTCAGCTTCGCGCAACTGCCTGATGTGGCGATCAATGAACGCGGCCAACAGCCGCTGGAGAAACTTCAATTATTGCTCAAACAGGCGTCCCAGAAGATCCTGATCATCACCGAATCTAATGGCCGACGAGAGGTCGTCGACGAACTGCTTGGTCGCCATCACATCAGCACACAAATTGCCGACAGCTGGCCTGAATTTCTGAGCAACTCGGCTGCCGTTCAAATTGCCGTTGCGCCAATGGAACGCGGACTATTATTACCCGCATCGAATCTGCTGGTGCTCACGGAACAACAATTATTTGGTCAACATGTTCTGCAGAAGCGCAGGCGAGATCGACAAAAAGATAATGCTGCGGAATTAGTCATCAAGAGTCTGACAGAGCTGCATATCGATTCACCCGTGGTTCATATCGATCACGGTGTTGGCCGTTATCTCGGCCTGCAAACGCTGTCCATTGACAATCAGGAAACCGAATTTTTAACTCTCGGCTATCAAGATGACGCGCGCCTATATGTGCCTGTCTCGGCTCTACACTTGATTTCTCGTTATGCCGCCGTTGACGAGAACCTAGCGCCCCTGCACAAACTCGGTGGCGACACCTGGGAGAAAGCCAAACGCAAGGCCGCAGAACAGGTTCGCGATGTGGCAGCAGAACTACTGAACATCTATGCTCGTCGAGAGGCCAAAAAAGGCTTCGCTTTTCCTGAGCCCGATGAGGCTTATGAAGAATTTGCGGCAACTTTTCCCTTTGAGGAAACACCCGACCAACAAAACGCGATTGAGCGAGTGATCAGCGACATGGTCAGAGAAAAGGCCATGGATCATTTGATTTGCGGTGACGTCGGCTTTGGCAAGACCGAAGTTGCCATGCGGGCAGCTTTTTTAGCCGTGCACGCCGGCAAACAAGTGGCTATTTTGGTACCGACGACACTCCTCGCTCAACAGCACAATGATACCTTCAAGGATCGGTTCGCCGACTGGCCCGTATCCATAGAATCTATTTCCCGATTCAAGACCAAGAAAGAACAGAAGGTCGCCGCTGACAAAATGGCGGCGGGCACAGTCGACATTGTCATTGGCACCCACGGACTGATTCAGGCGGGCATGAACTTTAAAGATCTGGGTCTGGTGATTATTGATGAGGAGCATCGATTCGGCGTGCGCCAGAAAGAGAAACTGAAATCTATGCGAGCTGAAGTCGATATTCTGACAATGACCGCAACGCCGATCCCAAGAACATTGAATATGGCGATGTCCGGCATGCGCGACCTGACGATTATCGCGACGCCACCAGCCAAGCGTCTATCCATCAAAACTTTTGTTCGCCAAGGCAATGACGCCCTCGTAAAGGAGGCGATTCAGCGTGAATTAATGCGCGGCGGCCAGGTCTATTACCTGCATAACGAGGTCAAGACCATCGAAAGTACTGCGCAAAAAATTCTGGAGATTATTCCAGAAGCCAGAGTAGCGATCGGCCACGGCCAAATGCGCGAACGGGAATTAGAACAGGTCATGGCAGACTTTTATCATAAGCGCGCCAATGTGCTGGTCTGTACCACCATTATTGAGACGGGTATCGACATCCCTAATGCTAATACCATCATCATGGATCGCGCCGATCGATTTGGCCTGGCTCAGATTCATCAGCTGCGGGGCCGAGTTGGGCGCTCCCATCACCAAGCCTATGCTTACCTACTGACACCTCACCCCAAAGCGATGACCAAAGATGCAGTGAAACGCCTTGAGGCCATCAGCGAGGCCGAGGATCTGGGCGCAGGCTTTATACTCGCCACTCATGACTTGGAAATTCGCGGCGCAGGAGAACTACTGGGCGATGACCAAACTGGCAACATGCACAGTATTGGCTTCCCGTTATATATGGAGATGCTGGATCGCGCTGTCGCTGCGATCAAGGACGGCAAGACACCGAATATGGATCTGCCGCTGAGGGAGGATACGGAGATTAACCTGCGCCTGCCGGCCTTGATTCCAGAGAAGTATCTGCCTGACGTCCACAGTCGTTTGGTGCTCTATAAGCGCATATCGAACGCCGAGACCAGCGGCCAGTTACGCGAACTCCAAGTTGAAATGATTGATCGCTTCGGTCTGCTGCCGGAACAGACCAAAACGCTGTTCAGAGTGACAGCGCTGAAACTGCGAGCAGAGAAGCTGGGCATCAAGAAGCTGGACGCAGGACCTGAGGGCGGTAAGATTGAGTTTGCCCAAAGTACCCCCGTAGATCCTTTTACCATTGTGCAGCTGATTCAAACAGAACCACATAGGTATCGCCTTCCCAACGCAAATCAACTATCGTTTGATGAGCAAATGGAAGCGTCAGAAACCCGATTCCAAAAAGTTGAGCAACTATTTGAACGCCTTGAGCAAAAAATTCATGGGAATGCCCACTAAGCTATCGGTCAAGATCGCTTGCAGGCTGCTATTGTGCCTGCCTATGTTCAGCTTTACGGTGCAAGCCGCAACCGAGCAGAATCCAGCGATCGAGCCTCTGAGCACGATTTCTGGCAGCCCGACTACCAGCGAGACCAAGACAGATTACACCGATTGGTATCAGGTCGAAGTCATCATCTTCGCCCACAAAAACCCGCTCAGCAGCAATGAGATAGCACCGTTCAAGCAGCGTTACTATCCGGCTGTAATGTATGCCGTGACAGCAGAGGAAGAGTGGGCACCTGAAAACCCACAACAACAAAGTCAAATTGAGGCTTACCTCGATTTGTTCAGCGTCGATAGTCCAGCGCAAGCAGCTGATTCCGCGCCGGGATTTCTCTTCGAGAGCCGCAGTCAATTCCCTGAACGACCGGTTATAGACGCGGCGATCCCACTTACCGAAGCTGTTACCGATGTTACTGCCACTATTGATACTCAAGCCCTGTTGGCCCAGTTGAACGATAGCACCCATCAAGCTTATGTCGCTCTCGAGCCATCGCAACGCAGCCTGAACAAGATAGTCCGCAGCCTCAACCGTTCTAAGGATTATGCGCTGATCTCGCACCAAGCCTGGCGACAGCCTTTCGTTGGAGAAACGCAGGCGGTACCCATATTGATCCAGGCAGGCAAACATCTCGGTGACTACTTTGAGGTGGATGGTACTTTATTGTTTTATCTTTCACGCTTTCTGCATGTCAAAGCAGACCTGTGGTACACCCCTAACCTTGAGCAGGATATCGCTTTGACCAACGGCACCAAAATGTCAACTAACGACATAAATAAGGAATATCAAGCTGACGTTATGGCAGCCTCAAGCTACCAGCTTGACCACTCTAGAAGGATGCGGAGCGCGACGTTACATTATATTGACCATCCGTTGTTCGGCATTCTCATCAAAATTGACGATTATACCGGACCGCCAGCTTGATCGCGGCGTTCCAGGAAAATTGACAGCGCCTGGCAAACTCGACCCATACCCGCAATGGTGCAGCCATCACGGGCCATGCGCCATATTGCCGCGGCCTTTTCTTGCCGCGGTCCCTGGGTACAGGCATAAACTCCCCGAGGTCGACAGAGCATCGATTGATCCTGGCCTTGGAACGTTGCAAGCGCCGCCGGTGTAACGGCTGCCAAGTCAGCATATTCTTCAAACCCAGTACCGCCGATTATGGCCGGCACTGGCGTGGCCGGATCCGGTGGATCGGCTGAGCAACCCTACTCATGTTTTTTTGCTACCGTGCTAGTCGCGGTTTGAGTGGCAACGGTGCCGTTGATCACGGTTGCCACTCGATCAATCATAGCGGTCATACAGCCGAGTGACATCAGATGACAATAAACCCAAGCTAACTCACCAGATCGAAGCAACTCGAGCGCCTTGCTATCTTCCAGCGCCAACAGTTTCTTTTCATCGACCACTAGCAGACCGTTCAGATTAAATTGCTGCCCACTGACCAAGTCGACCTTGGCGTTTAAGGGCTTCAGCAGGTCATTCGCCTGCAGATGTTGAATAAAGGTTTCAGTGCGCTCGTACTGCACCTGGTACTCTTCCAAAAACTTCATAGCTTGAGCGAGAACCGGGGCGGGCTCGCCGGCCACAAACAATGGCTCGCCTTCTAAGTGATCAAACCCTGGATAGCCTTCATCGATGCAGACTGCCCGTTGCCCGCTGTCGCCGGTCTCAGCCAGTACAAAGGGATAGCGACGAACAAAACCAGGGATATAGCGTGCATTCCAATGACCGTCTTCATCAACAAATAAATTTTCTTCGTGCCGAAGTCCCAACAATGCTACCGGTACGATCTGGTTATCGGACTTGGCAAAAACAATCGGATACTCCTTCGCGGCTTCTGAAAACTCAACACCGGCAAGCACTACAGAGTTAGTCTTGCGCGCGAAACCAAAGCTGTTTAATGCGGAGTTCATTCGCAGGTCTTTATGCGCGGCCTTATTCAGCGCTACTGGATTATCGTAAAAGAGTAAACTTGGCATCCGTGATCCTCGACTCGCTTGCATTTTTTGATTGGTAGGTTGTAGGTCGGCAGCTGGTTCAGACTTAAAGATCTGGTCAAAAATTACGCCTTCACATCCGCAGCCAGGCGTCAGCTCAGGCAATAAATCACCGGTAAATTCCGCCAGCAACTTTCATAATCCCTGCCAAAACCGAAGATACAACTGCCTGGACAGTTGAGCTCGATGCAATCCGGTCGATATTCAGTTCGCTCGCGATCGTGCGTCTTATCAAGCACAACCGCCGACAGCACTGTCGCAACACACATTACTAGTAGCGGCCATTACGTCCAGTGCGCGGCTAAATTCGACGTTACTATAGCGCAGCACCGATGGCGGACGATCACTCATGACTCGCTAGGTTCAGCATGGTCAATCAAATGAATCGTTGAAGTTGGGAACGCACACTCGGCACCATGTTTTTCGATCACAGCTAAAATTTGCAGCAAAACCTTTTCCTTGATGGCGTGATACTCGACCCAGTTAGTGGTTCGAGTAAACGCATAAACAAAGAAATTGACCGAAGATGAACCGAACTCATTGAGGTTGACGATCAAAGTACATTCGGGGTCAATATCTTCGTGATTCGCTAACAGATCTCGAACCTCATCGACGATTAACTTGACCCGACAGGCATCTTCATAACGTACGCCGAAGGTTTCATAGATTCTGCGGTTCAACATCCTCGAGGGATTTTCAACGGCGATACTGGCAAAAATTGAATTAGGCACGAACAATGGCCGGCGATCAAAGGTTCGAATCAAGGTCAGGCGCCAGCCAATGTTCTCAACCGTACCCTCAATTTGCCGATCTGGGCTTCTGATCCAATCACCTACGGTAAATGGTCTATCCAGATAGATCATCAAACCGCCAAAGAAATTCGCCAACAGGTCCTTGGCCGCAAAACCCACCGCAATGCCACCGATACCACCAAAGGCCATGATGCCCGAAACACTGACGCCCAGCGTTTGCAGAACCGACAGTACCGCCGTAATTATGACCGATATGCGCAACAGCTTGCCGATGGCTGTTGCGGTGGTGACATCCGCACCTTGCAGGATAAAGCCACGCTCAGTCTGCACGATAAACCGATACAGAAACATAGCGATAAGACCGACAACGGCGACGTATCTGACGGGTTCGATGATCTCTCCAAAACCCGTGACCGCCTGGGTCGCCACCAGCTCAGCAGCCCAACTGATACCTAGGACCCAAATCGTTAATGTTAGCGGCTGTCGTGCTGCATTCAACAAGGCATCATCCCAGATGGTCCGCGTACTTTCTATGCGACGGGCTAGCTGATCTAATAGTCGACGCGCCACAAAGTTGGCGGTCATCGTTGCCAGCACAACGAGAAATACGCTGACGACTTCGGGATCTGTCAACCAATGCCACAGTAGTCCTGGCAGCTGCACCAAGGTGAATGAATCTGTCTCTGCCATTAGGGCTCCTTTGTATTGCGTACGCACCCAGCAGCGCTGGGCAAAACTATTTTTTCAAAGCGATGGATGATTAGCAATCCCGAGAGAGGCGCGCCAAATTATAGGGGCGACCACAGGCATCAACGGGCGCTGTCGAATCAGTGTTGACCCGCGGATTGTCCGTCAGCGGACTATCGGTCGGGCCGCGATCGGTCGGGCCGCGATCGGTCGGGCCGCGATCGGTCGGGGCTATCCGCTGCAACCCACTGTCAAGCAGCAGCGGCTCCGCTGTCGCCGGCACCCCGGCATTCGACTCGTAAGGCATCAACCAGGTCCCCATATAACCGGCCTGCTGTAATCTGGCAGCTACAGAATCCAGTGCGTCGAGCGTCCCCGGGCCAATAACGACGCGATGCTGAACATTACCCTCGGCAAGCGCCGTCATGCTCGACACTCGGCCAAAGGACTTATTCAACTTCAACTCTAACGCTACGGCCGCATCAACATCTGTCGTGCTCCCCACGACTAGATAGTAAAGCCCGTCCGGGCTTCTGACCTCGGTGGATGGCGATGAGTTGCCCGCTTCAACACTACTAGTTCGGGTTCGTGATTCGGCGACTGTGTCCAACGGCGACTGTGCGTCTGACGCCAAGCTCGTCAGCCAAAGATCCCTGACGCCAGTCTTTGCTAACTCGTCTTTTAAGGTTTGCAAGGCATCTGGCGAGAGTGATGCCGGAGTCAAGACGCCATAGTAGATCATGCCGCTGTTTCGAAATATTTTGTAGCTGACATCGATACCCGTTAACCGACTGAGGCGCTCAGCCTCGCGACTGGCGTTAGCCTCACGGGCGAAACTGCCAACGACCCAATAGTTATCAAGCGCCTGCACGCCGGTGGATACCAGCAGCAAGGATAGCAACAGACCACGCAATCCAGTGCGACTCTGGCTGCGGTTAATCGTCCCATTACCGCGACCCACGATCAGCAAGGCTTTTCTCCACAAGGTACCTGTTTTAGACATGATATTTTTGACCCTGCATGATTTTTGTTTGCACAACGTTAAACCCTTCAGCGAGCAGTTCGGTGCAGCGTCAGAGGAATCTATACCGTCAGATTATCACAGAGCGATTACTGACCAGAAGTTTATGGCTAAATTCCTATTGTAATTGCATTTCGCCTGTATATAATCACAGCTACTGTATAAAAATACAGCCGGTTTGCATCCACGAGAACCAAGACGCGCATCTACTAGGCATATTAACAATATGAGCAGGATAAGCCCGCGATGAAAGCAGAACTAAAAAGCCCCACCAAGCTGACCCCAAGACAAGCTGAAGTATTGGCGTTCATCAAGTCTTATCTGGACGAGACGGGTTATCCACCAACACGAGCTGACATTGCCCGTCAGCTTGGCTTCAAGAGCGCCAATGCCTCTGAGGAGCATCTCAAGGCGCTCGCCAGAAAAGGGGCGATCGAGATGATACCTGGGACTTCCCGAGGCATTAAATTACCTGAGAGCAATGGCATCCCCATCGTTGGCCGAGTCGCCGCCGGTAGCCCGATCCTGGCGCAGGAACATATTGAAGACTACTGCGAGCTGTCACCCAATTTCTTCAAACCTGCTGCAGACTATCTGCTCACCGTCCACGGCGACAGCATGATCGAATGCGGCATTCTCGATGGCGACCTGTTAGCCGTTCACCGTACTCAGTCGGTGAATAATGGCGACATCATCGTTGCGCGAGTAGAAGACGAGGTCACGGTCAAGCGGTTGCAAACAAACCGCAGTAAACACCTCATTACCCTGCTCCCCGAAAATGCTGACTACACGCCTATTGAGGTGGATTTACGCCACCAAAACTTCAGCATCGAAGGGCTGATGGTGGGAATTCTGCGGCACTAAGACCAACCGGCTGGTAAACGCGCCAGATAGAAGCGCCAGATAGAAGTGCCAGATAGAAGTGCCAGATAGAAGCGCGTCAACCAGGACCGTGTCTACAACGAGCTTTCTTAGCTCGTTGTATTGGCGCCCGCGGCCGCTAAACAGCTAGTCCTCAATAATAGCCACAGCCCGGGTCCAGCCGGCCGATGCGGCCCGGATCTTATGGGGAAAGCATGAAATCATAAACCCATAGTCTGGCAACACCTCCAGGTTGTGGAGTTTCTCTAGGTGACAATAGCCAATCTCGCGGCCGGCCTTATGGCCCTCCCAAATCACGCTCGGATCACCGGTGGCCAGATATTTTTCTCGAGTATGGACAAAAGGGGCATCCCAGCTCCAACCGTCGGTGCCCGTCACTCGAATACCTCGCTCCAACAGATATAGGGTGGCATCCCGCCCCATTCCGCAGCCAGCAGAAACATAGTCTTCGTGGCCATAGCGTTTACCTGCGGCTGTATTCACCACCACGATATTCAAGGGTTGCAGCTCATAGCCGATGCGCTGCAGCTCGGTTTTGACATCGTTGGCGCTTATCACATAGCCGTCTTCGCGATCGCGAAAATCGAGCTTTACGCCATCCTGCAAGCACCAGTCGAGGGGGATCTCATCAATCGTGCTGGACCGCTCGCCATTATTCATCGTTGAATGAAAGTGATAGGGCGCATCAAGATGAGTACCGTTATGAGTACTGAGGTTGATCTGCTCAACCGCCCAAGCTTCGCCGTCGGGAAGGTCTTCGGCCTTCAGGCCGGGGAAGAATGACGCCAGACCTTTGACCGACTGATGATGGTCTATATAGTTGATCTTCGGGCCCGCACCCGGCGGATCAGAAATCACATCATTTTCGAGATAAATCGACAGATCAATCAGTTGTCGTGCCATGCTCTTGTCCTTCTGATTAGGTCTTTCTTCATTTAAACGCTTACGCTTAACTTAAAGGCTGAATTTAAAAGCTTGAGCTTAGCGCTCTGATACCAGCCCCACCAGCCTCATCTATTGTTGAATTGCTCGGCCTGCGCCTGCAAAGCCTCCAAGCCCACCAGCGCATTGAATTCCGCGAATGTCAGCCGTGGCTGGTCTGAGGCCAGAGCGCCAGTAGCGGCCAACTCACCATAGGCCAACTGCAATACCCTAGCATGGCGCAGCAGCGCGGATACCGGCCTTAAGATCAATCGAAAACCCATGGCAGCCAGCGCCACAGGTGCGAACTCTGGCGTCTTACCATCTTCAACCATATTCGCCACCAAGGGCACGCCAGCAAAAGTGCTGGCGATGATCTGCATCTCCGCCTCGCTCTGTGGGGCTTCAATAAACAGTATGTCTGCTCCAGCATCCAGCATGGCGTGGCCCCGGCGTAACGCCTCATTAAGGTCATGGGTGGCGCGGGCATCAGTGCGTGCAATGACCAGAAAGTCTGGACTACTTCTCGCTGCAATGGCGGCCCGGATCTTTTGCACCGCCTCATCCATGGGAACCACCAATTTACCTTCCATATGTCCACAACGTTTCGGCATCACTTGGTCTTCAAGCTGAATTGCGGCCACACCAGCCCGCTCATAGGCCTGTACCAGACGCATCACGTTCAGCTCACCACCATAACCATTATCACCATCGGCAATCACTGGCGCAGCACCGGCAGCCGCGACGATTTGAGCGGCTCGTTCGGCCATTTCCGTGGCCGTCACCAGGCCGATATCGGGTTTACCCAGGAGGCTGGCGGCAACGCCAAAGCCTGTCATATACAGCGCCTTAAAGCCTGTCTGGCTCGCAATCAGGGCCGAAAGACCATCATAGACGCCGGGCAACACCAGGTAGTCTGAGTCATTCATCAGTTGTTTCAGCATCGATTTCCCCATAAGACTTTGGTTGAATACTACCATTACACCGCCGGCAGCAGTACATTGAGATCTGGAGCCTACAGGGCTTCGCCGACAAATTATTGATGTGACTATATTATCGGAGTAAACCCATGCCCAGACTCAGACAGGTATCCCGCGCCGACGCCGATGCCGCGGTACTACCCTACTACAACGCTCTGTTCGGCGATCGCGATCCCGTTACCGAACCCGGCACTGCCACAGGCACGCCAGGCGACTGGTGGACCGTATTCGCCCTAGTCCCTGAGTGTTTCGCCCATGCCGTCGCCGGCTTTCAGTTCTACCGCAGTAAAAAACGTCAGATCAGCCCCAAATTGCGCGAATTGGGCCAGGCGCGTGCCGGCTACAGTCGCGGCAGTCAGTTCGTGTTCTCTCAACACTGCAAGTCATTGCGGGCGGTGGGCTACAGCGAAGCGCAGATCAGCGCGATGCCCTACTGGCAGAGCACTGACCTATTCAGTCCTTTGGAGCGCGCGGTGCTGGCCTATACTGACGACCTGGTATTATCGGGCGGTCGGGTTGCTGACGGCACCTTTGAGGTACTCAAAGCCCACCTGTCTGACGAGGCGATTCTGGAGTTGACGTACATTACCTGCACCTACGAGATGCACGCGACCATGACTCGGGCCCTGCGCCTGGAATACGACGACGTGGATGAACGCATCACCGAGATCGCCGCGCCCGATGATGACCTGCAAAAAATGGATTTCATGCGCGCTGTAGACTAACAACCTGTATTTCGCCGCAGGCGAAAACAGGTTGGCTGGCAGGTGTTTCGCGAAGCGAAATACCGAGAAGTAGGCTGTATTTCGCCGCAGGCGAAAACAGGTTGGCTGGCAGGTGTTTCGTGACTTTACGCCAAAAGCGCAAGACATGAATGCCGCTCAGCTTATGGCACAGCGATAAGCTGAGAGTCGGCCCAAGACCAAGAGTCACCCACAACCGTCGTGAAACACCAGACTGGAGAAACCCTATGCCCAACTTACCACTCTCCCATATCACGGTGCTGGATCTGACCATTGCCAGAGCCGGCCCCACCGCCGTCCGCCTACTGGCTGACTGGGGCGCAAATGTAATTCGTATCGAGCCGCCAGCCGGCAAGGATACTTCTGGCGGCTCTGTGACCGGCCTTGCCAACGGCCCCGACAATCAGAACCTGCACCGCAACAAACGCGGTCTGGCTATTGATTTGAAAAGCCCAGCGGGCCAAGCATTGTTCCACCAACTCGTCGCAAAGGCCGATGTTGTCGCAGAAAATTTTCGCTCAGAGGTCAAAACCCGACTGGGTTGCGCCTACGAAGACCTGAAAGCCATCAACCCGCGGATTATTCTCGCCAGTATTTCAGGCTTTGGTCAAGATGGCCCCTATGGGAAACGGCCCGGGGTCGATCAGATCATCCAAGGCACCAGTGGTCTCATGTCCATCACTGGTGAGCCTGGCCGAGGGCCCATGCGAGTGGGTATCGCCATCTCGGATACCAGCGCCGGCATGTTTCTCGGTCAGGGTATTCTCTTGGCACTGATTCATCGAGATAAAACCGGCGAAGGTCAGTGGGTGCATACTTCGCTGCTGGAAGCCATGCTCAGCAAGATTGATTTCCAGGGCGCGCGTTACACCATGTCCGGTGAGGTTGCGGAGCAACAGGGTAATTTTCATCCCACCCAGGTCCCTATGGGTGTCTTTGAATCGGCAGACGGGCAGGTCAATCTGGCCGCCAGCACCGGCAAAATGTGGGTCAATTTCTGTCAGGCCCTGGATGCCAAAGCTCTGTTGGAACAACCTGAATACCAACGGGCGGGCGATCGCGTCAAGCATCGTGATCAACTCAATATAGACGTCAATCAGGTCACCCGCGGCTTTACGACCGCTGACCTAGTGGCACGGTTAAACGCCGTCGGCGTCCCCTGCGGGCCTATCTATACCATCGGCGAGGCCTTTGAGGACCCCCAGGCCCAACACCTGCAGATGACCCGCAGCGCGCCACACCCGGAGTTGGGTGACATCAGCCTGGTGCGCTCGCCGATCAATCTATCGGCTTGCCCAGCCCCCAAAAGCTTCCACCATGCGGGTCCAGCTGCAGGAGAGCACAGCGCCGAGATACTGCTGGAGCTGGGGTTCTCTGCTGGCGAGATTAAGGCGTTGATGGCGGCTAAGGCGATTGGTTGAAGGTGGGGTGGAGTGTTATTCGCTTTGGGATGCATCGCAGTATTCAGGGGCGCCTCTCGGTGTTTCGCTGCGCGAAACACCGAGAGGCCTACCCGTTTTCGCCTATGGCGAAAGACGGGCAGTTAATCATAGAGTACGACAGAGCGAATGCTTTCCCCGGAATGCATCAGCTCAAAGGCGTGATTAATATCAGTCAGGGGCATGGTGTGCGTGATCAGGTCATCGATATTGATCTTCTTATCCATATACCAGTCGACGATCTTCGGCACATCGGTGCGACCTCTGGCACCGCCAAAGGCTGTACCACGCCATGAACGACCAGTAACTAGCTGAAATGGCCGGGTCGATATTTCCTGGCCGGCGCCGGCAACGCCAATGATGCAACTCTGCCCCCAACCCTTGTGGGTGCATTCCAACGCCTGACGCATGGTATTGACGTTACCAATGCATTCAAAACTGTAATCCACACCACCGTTAGTCATATCGATCAGGGCGGCTGTGACATCCTTATGGTCTTTCGGGTTAACGAAATCTGTCATACCGAACTGGGTCGCCAAGGCGACTTTTGACGGGTTGATATCCACGCCGATAATACGCGTTGCCCCCACCAGCTTGGCGCCCTGGATCACATTCAAGCCAATACCGCCGAGACCGAATACGGCGACGGTGGAACCCGCTTCCACCTTCATGGTGAAAGCCACGGCACCGATACCGGTGGTGACGCCGCAACCGATGTAGCACACCTTATCGAAGGGCGCATCCGGTCGAATTTTAGCCAGTGCAATCTCGGGCAACACCGAATAGTTCGAGAAGGTCGAACAACCCATATAGTGCAGAATCGGCTTGCCCTCAAAGGTAAACCGACTGGTACCGTCAGGCATCACACCGCGGCCTTGAGTCTCGCGAATCGCCTGGCACAGGTTGGTCTTCGGGTGCAGACAGAAATCACACTCTCGGCATTCAGGGGTATACAGCGGAATCACATGATCACCGGGACGCAGATGCTTAACGCCAGGGCCCACCTCCACCACGATACCGGCACCCTCATGACCCAGAATCGCCGGGAACGCACCCTCAGGGTCATCACCAGACAGGGTAAATGCATCTGTATGACAGACGCCGCTGGCTTTCATCTGCACCAATACTTCACCGGCGCGCGGACCATCCAAATCAACTTCGACGATTTCCAGGGGTTGACCGGCAGCAAAGGCCACAGCAGCTTGTGTTTTCATCTCGAGGTTCTCATATCAGCGTAATTAGTGGCGACAAACCTATCATAGCGCGCATCGTCCCACCACTACTGGTATCATGGCGAAAAATAATCTACCCACGGATGACCATGTCTGATCTACATATTACCGTTATTCCCGGCGACGGCATTGGCCCGGAGATCATGGACGCGACACTGCAGGTCCTGAAGAAACTCAATGTTGGCTTGGTATTCGATGAAGCATTGGCCGGCGGTCCAGCTATGCAGGAAGGTCTGGACCTGATACCGGAAGAAACCCTGGAAAAAATCGAACACAGTGCCGCGACCCTCAAGGGCCCGATCACGACGCCGATTGGCAAGGGCTTTACCTCCGTTAACGTCTCACTGCGCCAACATTTCAACCTGTTTGCTAATGTCCGACCGACCCTGTCCATTCCCGGCGCAACGACCCGATATTCGAATATCGATATTCTGATCGTCCGTGAGAATATGGAAGGCCTGTATTCCGGTATCGGTCATACCCTCAGCGAAGACGGCGAACGGGCAGAACTGCGCAGCGTCGTCACCCGCAAAGGTTGCCTGCGAATTCTGCGTCACGCCTTCGAGCTTGCTCGACGCTTGAAGCGGCGCAAGGTGACTGTTGTGCACAAGGCCAATATCATGAAATCAACTTCCGGGCTGTTCCTGAATGTCGCTCGCGAAGTCGCGCAAGAATTCCCCGACATTGAGTGCGAGGAAATGATCGTCGACAACTGCGCCATGCAGTTAGTGATGAACCCCCACCGATTTGATGTCATCGTGACCACCAACCTGTTCGGCGATATCCTATCCGACCTGTGTGCTGGCTTGGTAGGCGGTCTGGGCCTCGCACCGGGCGCCAACATTGGCGAAAATATGGGTATCTTTGAGGCAGTACATGGCAGTGCGCCGGATATTGCCGGCAAGAATATCGCCAACCCCACTGCATTATTGTTAGGCGCAGCGATGATGCTGGATTATCTGCATCTGAATGAAGCAGCGGAGAAAATCCGCAAAGCAGTTCGAATCGTTATTGGCGAAGGCAAACACCTAACACCGGATCTCGGCGGCCAAGCCGGCACCACTGAATATACCGACGCGCTGCTACTCACCCTGGACAGCCTCTAACGAGGCGACTTAGCCGATATTTAATAGGCTGTTGCTGACGCTGTTTTAAACCAGTAGCTGCTTTAATAGTGCTCGGGTCCGATGCCGTTCATCATCGTTGGTGGTGAACTCTGACGCGGCAAAATCTGTGACACCAGCCTCACGCATCCCGTCTATGGCGGTGCTTACTTGGTCCTCATTACCCACAATCGCTAACTGTCCGGGACCCTCGACACCCTCTCTTTCAAACATGGCCTTATAGGATGGCAACTCGCCATACATGGCGAGATTACGGCCAATCCTTGCTCGAATGCCCGCCTCGTCATTAGTCACACAAACCGGCAGTGTCGCGATAATGCGGGGCGCAGGTTTTCCGGCAGCAGCCGCCGCTTCCGACAATCGTGGTTTAATATGCTCCTTAACCGTCTTGGGTCCCACCCAAGCTAAGGTTGTACCATCGGCCAAGGTCCCGGCAACTTTGAGCGCCTGCGGACCCAGTGCCGCCACCACAACTGGTGTCACCGCTGTGGGCTTGAAGAAAGTGACAGCCTCACAAGACAGCATCTTGCCCTTGAAGTCGACTCGGCCAGCATTCAGAAGTGGCACCAGGATACTGAGATATTCGCGCAGATGGCGTATGGGTTTATCAAAGGGCATGCCCAACTGAGCCAGCATCGGCGCGTGCGACAAACCAATACCCAGGGTCAGACGCGGCCCGATGGCATTGAGGGCCGTATGCGTCTGGCCAGCCATGACCATGGGGTGGCGCGGAAAAGTCGGCACAATGGCCGTACCGAGCTCGATCCGCGGCACACTCAGACCTACCACCATCAACACCATTAACGCATCCAGCCCGCCGGTCGGGTGTTCTGCCAGCCAGTAACTCGCGAAGCCATCATCATTGGCGATTTGCGCATGTTGAGTGATCGCCTCAATCGACGCGCCTTGCACTAACCCTGTACCATTGATCCCGATTTGCATTATGGCTTCCTCTTATTTGCGTTGCAGACTAACCCATTCAGACAGGGTGCACACCCAGTGCAGTGCATAAAAAAAAGGCGACCCTAGGGCCGCCTTTCTTATTCTGCCTTCCAAATCCCTCGGTATTTACACCTCAGGTTTCAGCAATGACTCTTGGATCAGAGCTTTGCTGACTGGAAAGTCAATTCAATGCCATACAGACGGGGTGAAGTCACACCCGCTGACTGACGGAAGAACTCGGACTCGTCGTTCCGCAGGATCTGCAGTATAGCCACATCGTTAAAGACGTTGTTGACAAAACCTGAAACGATCCAGGCGCCATCATTTGAAGTCCAGCTGGCACGCACGTCAGTTCGACCATAGGCTTGAGTCTTTTCAGCCTCAGTCTGGAAAGGTGAGTAGTAAACCTCATCAGTCCAGCTGTAAACACCGAAGAGATCGATGTTGCCACTTTCTACGGGGATGCGGTAAGTGGCATAGCCTGTGTACTTAACTTCAGGAACCTGGAGTAACTGGTTACCCTTGATGTTTACCTGCTGGTTTGCACCAGGGAACAAGCTATCAGGCTTATCAAACCCAGCAGTGTCCTTAGTGAACAAGTCTTTAGTGTACTCGCTAGGGGTATAGCTGAAGTTACCACCCAGTGTCAGGTTATCCGTTGCCAACCACAGCAACTCGCCTTCAAGACCATAAATTTCTGCGCCAGGTGCTTCCAATACCGAAGTACTCAGACCACCAATACTGGACACTTCGGTCGCAACCGTATGAATCGTTGTGTAGTCGTAGAAATAGGTCGAAGCGTTCAGCTGGATAGTGTCATCCGCAAACTGAGCTTTGTAGCCAATTTCATAGGCAGTCAACTCTTCAGGATCATAAGTTGGCGTTGTGCTGAAGAATACCAAGTTATATCCACCTGAGCGATAACCAGAAGTCACCGAGAAGTACATCATTGACGTATCATTCAGATTCCAGTCGAGGTTAATACGGCCGGTTGTCTTCTTATCCTTACGGTAGAATGGACGATAGACGCTGACGGCCATTGGAATACCACCGTTAACCGCGTGCTCATTCGCAATAGGCTGCTGATTAGCATCGACACAGACACCGTCAGCGTTGACACCTACAGAGCAAGTAGTGGCGTCACCCGTCACAAAACCACCGTTCGCGACGTTATATTCATACAAAGATAAGGTCGGAGCTCCAATAAGCGTTGGCAGTGTTAGCGCGCCAGAGCCATCAGTAAAAAACGGTACGTTGCCACCGGCAGCAGCTATGTAAGTAGAACCTACTTCCGTATAACGGAACAGATTTTCCTCGGCTGTTATTTCGTCATAGGCATAACGTATACCGGCTGTCAGCGTAAACTTATCATTGATATCCCACACTGCTTGGGTATAGGCCGCGAACGCTTCACGTTTGGTCTGCGTGTGATACAACAGATCACTACCGCGGGTATTGGGACCATTCTGAACATCTAGATCAGGGTTGGTACCATCATCACCATACCAGGGAGCAAGTTGCAGGTTATCCGTACGCCCGCCTACACCGCTAAGACCCAGATCAGCGTTTGAATTCTCCACTGAGGCATTGACTGCGCAGGACGCTGCTGGGGTGGCTGCGTTCAAGCAGGCATCCCTAGCAGAGTGCAGCGTAGGTACACCGGTGTAACCCGCAGTGGTGATGACTTGCGCGAAAGAAGGTCCGGCGCCGAAAGGCAGGTACTGGTCATCATATGCGTCTTCGAATCTTGATCCGCCGACAGCTGAATAGAAGTCGCCGCGCTGATCGATCGTCGCGTCATAGAAGAAAATACCTGACGTGATAGAGAAGTTCTCAGAAAAATCGTAGAACGCCTGGAGTTCATGAGAAGAATAGTCCGCCTCATGGTTCACGTAAAACTGACGGTCCATAAACAGACTGCCAGTATTGTCATCATCAGTCGTACGACGATAAGACAACTTGTTATAACCATAGATGTACTTGAGCACGAGATCCTCAGACACATCCCAAGCCGCGGTCATCTGCGTGCCTTGCTGGTCAAATTCTTCTCGGTTCAAACCGTTGGTTGCCGCACAGACGTCACTGCCACTGATATCGCCGCCAAACACACAGGCATTCAAGGCTGCTGCACTTGCCGCTGAGGTGTTATTAAAGCCATCCATTGACGCAGCTGCGTTTTGGAAGCCGTTATTAGCACTGTAATCAAGACCCGGTCGATTATGCTGTGCAAGTACACCCGCTCCGGTTACCGGATCGTTAAAAGTGTAAGTAGTGGCACCTGGCACCAAGAAGTTAGCCGCCAGCGGATCGGTTACCGTTGCATCAACTCGTCGATAGCCTGGGATCAAATCCGTGGTATTTCTTGATGGTTGGCTTTCTTCGTTCAAGACCACCAAACCAGCACCATTAGCACCACCAAAAGATCGGTCGATGTTCATCTGGTTCTGACGCAGATCTACCTGAAAAGTATCCGTCGGGTTCCACTTCAGTTGTACCGCGATGTTGTCAGTACCCAAACCATCGATGGCACCATCAGGGTTTGATCCGATATCATCAATGATACCGTCGCGGTCACGCAGACTGAAGTTCAATCGTGCGGCCAGTACATCGTCAACTAACGCACCGGAAACCATACCGTAGTATTCCTGGGTCCCGAAGTTGCCGAAAATAGTTTTGAAGGCAAACTCACTATCGTAAGTCGGCTCTTTGTAGAGAATGTTGATGGCACCACCCACGGCGTTTCGGCCATACAGTGTACCCTGCGGTCCACGCAGGACCTCAATTCGCTGAACGTCCCAGAAGGTCGCCGCTGTCGCGGTGAGCAAGTCTTCCGAATAAACGCCGTTCATATAAGTCGCAACACCAGGGTCGCCACCTAACGCTCGAAAGTTCCGGCCAACACCGCGAACTGTCGCGTCGTATGGCTGAATCGTTGTCGCTGGGACGAAGTTCTGGAGATCCTCTTGGTTACGAATACCAAAATCGTCAATAAATTGATCGGTAAACGCGGTAATAGAAATTGACGTATCTTGAATTGACGCCTCTTTCCGTTCCGCGGTGACAATCACTTCTTCAATACGTCTTGAGCCTTCTTCGGCGACTGCTGCTCCGAACGGCACTAGCGCTGCCCCCAGCAGTAAGACGCGATTGACTCGCTTATCTACTTTATTCATGGATCCCCTCCGAACCAATAAATTTTGTTATTAAACATCCTCGGCATTACACACCGACCCCCCAACAGTATGCTTACTAGGGCGTTTTGTAAACAGTCTCGAATATCATTACTTTTGATGATGGCGCGACGCAGCAATGCACCGCTTCGTGAATGTTACTTAACGACACAAATTTGGCGGTTTACCAACGTCGCGGTCTATAAAAACAGCTGAAATGCACGTAAATTAGCTTCTCTTGGCAATTCCGGGCTTACCTGAACATAGCGTAATATTGCACCGCAACAATTCAAAACAATGAACCTAACTATATTTACATGGGGGGTTTCCGTGTCCCTTGCAGCAATAATTGACAAAACTAGAAGCTGACAGCGCAAACCACATGACCCAAGCCACACTTTAACAGCGACCAACAGTTTAACTATGGGGTTACGACGGCTTCTACATTAACTTACCGAGATTGACTTACCGAGATTGACTCAACCACGTTGAGTCCATTGTTTCTTCGCCGCTCGTTAAGGGTATATTCTACCGATGCAATCTGATGTTGTTTGATGCAAGACACGCTGAAAATCCAGCACTATTAAGGTTAACACTATATGAAACCGACAAACCTACTTTTCATTACGGCCGACCAATGGCGTGGAGACTGCCTCAGCAGCATGGGGCACCCCGTGGTAACAACCCCACACCTCGACCAACTAGCCGCCGAGAGCACTCAGTTTCGCCAACACTATGCCAATGCGGTTCCCTGTGGCCCTAGTCGAGCCAGCCTGCATACTGGCATGTACTTGCACAATCATCGGTCGGGCACTAACGGCACCCCCCTAGATAGTCGCTTTACTAACTGGGCAACAGAGCTGCGAGCCAATGGCTACGACCCGGTGTTGTTTGGCTATACGCATACTGCAATGGACCCTCGCGGGGTTCTCGAGGATCATCCCGGACTTTTTAATGACGAAGGCGTGCTGCCGGGCATCCGGCCGATCATTGATATGGGCACCCTGTGCCCAGACTGGCGGCGATTTTTGCAAACCAAAGGCTATCAGTTACCAGATGTTGATGGTGCAACCTATTCATTGCGCGCAAGAGCCGCGCCGGACAAACTCAAACCCGAACCCCTGATATTTGACAAAACTCACACGGACACTTACTTCCTCACGAGTGAGGTCATCAATTACATCCAGGCTTTCAAACAGCACACCTCGACGACCCGGCAAGGCTGGTGCGCCCATTTGTCATTGCGCGCGCCTCACCCACCCTGGGTAGCCGCCGCGCCTTATCACTTACGTTATCCGACTGACAACCTACCCGCACCTGTTAGGCAGACTAATTTGGAGTCTGAGAGAGATTCTCACCCCTGGCTGGCTGAGCACCTGGGCAATGAGCGCAACCGCAGCCATGTCGACATTGACCGCCATCGTTTATTGCAGGCCAGCTACTATGGTTTGATGAGCGAAGTAGACGATAATATGGGCCGCCTCATCAATTGGCTGAAAGACACGGGACAATGGGACAATACTCTGCTGATTTTTACATCCGACCACGGTGAGCAAATGGGTGATCACTGGATGTATGGCAAAGCGGGCTTCTTCGACCAGTCTTACCATATTCCGTTGATTATTCACGCCCCTGGCGGGGAACCAGGCAGCTGCGATGACTTCACCGAGCATGTAGATATTCTACCGACCATTTTGGCCAGCCTCGACCTAACACTTCCGCGGCAGTGCGACGGCTGCTCCTTATTACCGAAACTGCAAGGCAAGACATTAAACAATTGGCGGACCTGCGCCCACTACGAATATGATTTCCGCCACTCGCAGGCCGAAAATGCCCTAGACCTGAACATGGAGTCGGCCTGCCTGAATGTTATTCGAGATGCGCGATATAAGTATGTACACTTCGCCGACTTGCCGTGCCTGCTGTTCGACCTTAAAAATGATCCTGGCGAACTGACAAACATCGCGACTACGTCACCAGCCATCGTCGCCGAGTATGCGCAGAAACTATTAAGCTGGCGCTTACGTACCACAGACAAAACGTTGACACACCTGCAGATCAGTCGGACTGATGGTTTGAAAAATATGACAGATGAATAGTGATATTTTGCCAAACCTCGCCTTAAGCGTTTAGATTCATGTCACCATATATTACCCGTTAGAATGGGATAGTCGAGACTGCCACGCCAGGCGTTTATTTACCGCAGAGCCTGGCGCAACTCGAAACCAGAACAATGCTAGAAAGGCCTCTACAAACTTGGTACTGGTTTATGCAGGAACAGATGCTTATATTAAGACCCTTGAAACGGGAGCCACAACGATGAACCTGGATCACCACTTCAACATTACTCCCCTAGATGCCAGCTTTGGCGCCCGAGTCACCGACCTGGATCTGACCAACCTGAGTGATGCCGAGTTTACCGCACTTTATTCAGCCTGGCTTGAGTACGCTCTGCTGGTGTTCCCAGGCCAGCATCTCAGCCACCAAGCCCAGATTAATTTTGCTCGACGCTTCGGCGAACTGGAATTCGACCTGGCACCAATCAGCAATGTCAGGCGCGATGGCAGCGTCCGCCTGGCAGACGGCAGCGATGATGTCGTGAAGGTACTGGTGGGCAATATGGGCTGGCATGCCGACAGTACCTATATGCCGGTGCAGGCCAAGGGCGCTGTGTTTACTGCTCACACTGTGCCTGTCAAAGACGGCCAAACAGGTTGGGCCGATATGCGTGCCGCCTACGCGGCGCTGGACGATACCTTGCGGACCCGAGTCGATGGCCTGAGCGCGTACCACTCGCTGCACTATAGTCAGGCAAAGATCGATGGCACGCCGAACAAAAATGGCAGTTATAGTGGCTACGGACTGCACGATTTGCCACCACCACTGCGTCCATTGGTCAAGGTTCATCCTGAGACCGGCCGCCCAGCCTTACTGATTGGACGCCATGCATATGGCATTCCCGGCCTCAGCGAAGCTGAATCAGAAGCATTACTGGAGTCCCTGGTGACCTTTGCCTGCCAAGCACCCAGGGTCTATCACCATCAGTGGTCTGCGGGGGACGCGGTCATCTGGGATAATCGTTGTCTGTTGCACCGCGCTTGTCCCTGGGACATGACGGAACCGCGAGTCATGTATCACTCGCGGATTGGTGGTGATCCGGCGTCAGAGGCCGCAGAGACTGCAAATGGACACACGCCTACATAAACAGGCAGGTCGCCCGCAGCTCGATGGATGAGCGCCCTGGCTCACCGAGGTTGACCTCGGGGTCAGCAAAGGCTGAGTGTGGCGTCCAGTAGGGTTTGTCGGTACCGAGGCGGTCGCTGTCATAGGTACGAAAGGCCACCACCTCATCGCGATGCATATTCGGAAAGCCATACCATTGATGCTGGTCTTTGACCCGCGGCGGGGCGATCCCCAAAGTTTCAAAGTCAAAACCGCCACCGGCATAGTCTTCGACCAATGACGGCCTAATGTCTGTCTGCGGGACCGTTCGCGCATCGCAAAATGCCAAGGGTAAATCCATTTTCTCGGCACCCACGTTCCGCCAAAATTGCAAAATCAGCAAGCGCCTGGCACGACCCACATCCTCGCCGCTAATGCCCGCCTGACGCAAACTACTAAGTGTTTGCGCATCATCCATCAAGTAACGCGAGCGGATAAGATCGCCATAGCTGGCGGCAAAGTCTGAATGCACGGAGCGGATCGGCGCGAGATCTGGATGCAAACTCGCCTGTTGCGGGTTGCGGATGATATGGCTACTCACTAGGGCATGGTCACAGCCCGTCAATTGCCGGGCCAGCACCGCAATCTCAGCGTAGTGAATCTCCATAATTTCTTGTTCCTGCCAATGCTGCACCTGACTCTTGTGGGGCAATAACTCAAAACCACAGTCTTGCCAGCTTCCCGCAAAGGTCTGGCGCCCGTCTCGAATAGCGACATTGACGATGACAGGTTCGGCAAAGGACTGGTCAACATAATTCAGGTCCGCCTGACAGAATAAGCGTTGTGATTGGTTCGTCATTGGCTTCTCCTTGGGTTAGTAACAAACGGCACGGCAGTCATCCGCGTCATCATGACATGTCATCAGACAAACCATCAGACAAGCCATCAGACAAACCATCAGACAAGCCATCAGACAAGTCATCAAGAAACATTCCGCTCTCGACTGGCCCAGTAGGGTTTGCGCAGTTCGGTTTTCAGAATTTTGCCTGATGGATTGCGCGGAATAGTCTCCATCCAGTCAACGGAGGTCGGACATTTATAAGTCGCTAGCCGTTGGCGGCAATAAGCATATACATCTTCTTCCGTCAGCCGCGGGTCTTTACGCGTGATAATCGCTTTCACCGTTTCACCCCAGCGCTCACTGGGAATACCGATGACTGCCGCGTCAGCAATATCGGGGTGGCTCATCAAAGCATTCTCGATCTCAGCAGGATAAATATTTTCACCCCCAGAGATGATCATGTCTTTCACCCGATCATGAATAAACAAAAACCCCTCTTGCAGGTAGCCCGCATCGCCAGACTTGAACCAGCCATCAGCATCAATACACTCTGCCGTGGCCTCATCATTACGCCAGTAACCCCGCATAATTTGTGGACCCTTGACACAAATTTCACCCACTTCACCATCTGGCAGTAGCGCGCCAGTAAGTCGATCCACAATTCGCAATTGGTGGCCGACCACAGCTTTTCCGCAAGAGCGCAACAAGCTTGCCCGCGGACCACCCGGGTCATGGTCTTCAGGCATCAAAATCGTAATGCCCCCTGTGGTTTCTGTTAGGCCATAGACTTGATAGAATCGCGCCTTAAAGGTCTTCATTGCGGCAACCAAAACTTCTTCAGTGACGGGTGAAGCGCCGTAGGTAATCGACTCCAGGCTGCTGTAGTCAACATCCTGAACATTCGGCTGAGCCAAGAGGAACTGCATTACCGCCGGCACAAAGATTGTATGGGTGACACGAAATGCCGGGATGACTCGAAGAATTTCCTGCAGGTCCACATCCCGCAATAGAATAGAAGTAGCACCGCTGAACACACCAATCACGCCCCA
>Ga0255758_10000340_pt1 | contig 51802 bp, 67 predicted proteins | sample 011ome_24_FD_179958 | JGI IMG/M metagenome (GOLD analysis project Ga0255758, IMG submission 179958) | Coastal salt marsh microbial communities from the Groves Creek Marsh, Skidaway Island, Georgia - 011513CT metaG (version 2) | ecosystem: Environmental > Aquatic > Marine > Intertidal zone >... | reverse complement strand
CCGTAGGTGGCGGTGGTGAGGGTGGAAGTTCTGGAGGTAGTGCTCCGGGAGGAACGAACGGCAAGAGCAGGACACAGTATTCAGGAGGCACAGGAGGGAATTCAGGACCATCAGGATCATCAGGTGCCGGAGGAGGTGGCGGAGGAGCCACAGTGATATTCATTAACGGAGCAGAGGCAGTGGTCGCAGGTGGCGGCGGTGGCGGCGGCGGTGGCGGACTTAACTCCGCAGGCGCAGTGGGAATCAACGCAAACTCGGCCACAGCGAGATCACCAGGCACGCTGGGAGAGAACGGAGCAGGACATTCCGGAGACGGTGGTGCGGGTGGTGCCGGCGGTGGAGGTGCAGATGGCGGAACAGGTGGTTCCGGTGCAACGGCCGACAACGGGGGTACTGGCGGACGTTCAGGATCTGACAACGCGGCAGGCGGCACGGCAGACGCAGGATCAGGTGTGACACCTGGAGGCACTGGTGTGCAGTACTACACTTCGGGAGTTGCAGTGGGAGGTTCAGCGGGCCAGTCAGGCGGCAACGGTAAAGCGGTACTGCTGTTCAACATCGAAGTCAATGCCAAATACAAAGTTTCAGGGGTATGGAAGGACATATCAGACATAAAATACAAAGTTTTAGGTGCATGGAAAGACATCACCGCGGCATACTACAAAGTAGGTGGCACATGGAAAGCTCTATACAACTCAGGAGTAAATTTTACAGAGACAGCGGCAGGATTTGGAGACTCGACGGGTAATACCACTTCGGGCTCAACTGGCTCAACACCGGCTCCACCACCATCAGGAGGAGGAGCAGATCATCCATACGTTGGTCCCGAACCGGATTCGAGGGTCATATGCACTTGGCTGACCAGAAATGGTCTGATGTCCGAAGAGGACCTGCTGATAGACAACATCTATTCTGTGAAACATGTCTCTGAAAGCACAAAAATTGGTTACTGGTTCTGGGCGGTGCCATACGTGAGATTCATGGACAATCAACATAGGAAAGATACAAAATTTTCAAGATATTTGGTGAGATTCTCAAAAGCATTAGCACAATCTCGTACCAACGAGATCAAACGTGAAATGGGATATGTGCATGATCATGACTACCTAGGCAAAACCACAAGATTTATAGGTGAAAATCTGTGTACAGCACTGGGATTTGTGCTCAAACCGTTCATAAAACAGAGATACACACGATGGTTGGAAGAGACTGATCCACGTAAAATGGATTGGTAGTAAATACACAAGGAGGACAAAATGGCAACAACAAAACAGGACGTAGCAGATTACATAAACAGCAATCTCGGCACACTAACTGCGGAAGAAATCGCAAAGATAGACGAGAAGATGAACCCCGAAGTGGCAGAGATACTGATAAAATTACTGGGAGACGTGAGTTTTTTGGTCGAAGTAAGGGACAATAAATCTAACTAGAAATGGCATACAAGATTAACAACACATTTGGAACCTTGTTGGTCACGCTGGCGGACGGAACAATTGACGTAGCGACCACTGACCTCGCATTGTTTGGGAAAGGATATGCGGGTTTCGGAGAGAGGCTGAATGAGAACCTTGTCAAACTCCTAGAGAACTTCAACAACACCACGGCACCTTCTAACAAGATACAGGGACAACTTTGGTTCGATCAAACCAATAAACGAATCAACGTGTGGACAGGTGACAAATGGAAACCAGCAGGAGGTCCTGCCAATTCAACCACCGCACCAACTAACGCGGTACAAGGCGACCTATGGTTCGACACAACAAATAATCAACTTTACGTGTACACAGGTTCTGCTTGGACACTTATTGGTCCAACAACGGTGGCGGGTTCAGGTGTCACTGCTGTGATACCAGAAACAGTAAAGGACAGCACAGGTGTCAACAGATCGATACTCAAATTGGTTTCCAATGACTCGGTAGTGGGTGTGGTATCCGACCTTGCATTCACTCCTAGTTCAACTGACACAACATCTGCCGCATTGATATCAGCGGGTTTTGCCACAGTGGCACAAGGTATACAACTTTCAAGCACAGTGTCGAGTGCCAAGTTCAGAGGAACGGCAACAGATGCAGACGGATTGGGTGGTGTAGCGGCATCCAGTTTCTTGAGGTCAGACCAATCGGACACCACAACAGGTAGATTGACAGTGCAGACAGATGACGGTATAAGACTTGGTGCAGGTAATGATGTAACAATGACATTGTCAAGTGATGATTTTACCATAGCACAGACCACACAGGACAAGGACATTATATTCACGGTCAACGATGGCGGTACCACGAAAGAGGCATTAAGGATCACAGGATCAACGGGTAGGATAGAACATCTTAGGGTAGGTGATCTCACAGTTGACGGCACCAGCACGGTGATCAACACAAGCACATTGAGTGTCGAGGACAACATAATAGAATTGAACAGGAACATATCATCCAACGCCGGAATGCCAAACTACACTGGACTAAAAGTCAACAGGGGAGAGACTTCGGTGTCAACGGAACAGAACCTGTACTGGGTGTGGGACGAGACCTACGCAAACGATGAGTCAACAGGTGATGATACTGGTCCCGCTGGAGGTGCCTGGACAGCGTTCAGGTCATCTGACACAGACACGGAATTGGAAGCACCCACACTGGTGGACATCAGGGCCAACATAATCCATGCCACATCAACAGCGGCCAGATATGCAGACCTGGCGGAAAGATACAAGGCAGACATGCAACTGGAAGTGGGAGATGTGGTGATTTTAGGCGGTCAAGAGGAGATAACCAAGTGCGATGATGAACTTTCAGATGCTGTATTTGGTGTGATTTCAGAATCACCGGCGTTTTTGATGAATGCACAGGCGGGAAACAACGATTCACACCCCATGGTGGCACTGAAAGGACGTGTGATGGTGAAATTGCGAGGTACAGGAAAGGCGGGAGATCGTGTGGTTTCAGCAGGCAACGGCGAGGCACGTGTGGCCGACCTGGAAGAATGTACCGCTTTTAACACTCTGGGCAGACTGCTTAAGGATAAATACAACAAAGAAACAGCACTAACAGAATGCGTTATAGGAGTTAAATAATTTTATGGCATACGTAGCAGGTGATACAATTTTAGACGACGAGTACAACGCTTTCGTCAACAACAGTTCAAGTCCATTCGGATACAATCATATCGCAGGCACAGGAAGCCTAAATTATGGACTGGGACAGACAGAGATTACAACAGTTTCCCCAGGCAATACCATCAATGCATCTCAGTGGAACAGTCTATTCACAGGGTTGGACAACATTGCCAATCACACAAATCAATCAACCTTCGTGGGAAGAGCAGTATCAGCCGGTGACAATATCAATATAGCGTCGGCCATAGCGACGGACCTGTCAACGCTTGCCACGGCGGTCGCGGCAGGATCAACAGGCGCAACTGCAAAAACCACATCTTCGGCACTGCAGACGGTGACCACAGGTTCGGAGGGTTGGGACAACACGGCCTTCCAGGAAGTTTCAGTGAGTTTCTCCAATGCCAATCAGATGAGATGGTTCTTCAACGCTGGCGGCAAGGTAAGGATCACGGTTGGGGCCACAGCGGCATCAACGAGTGCCAAGGACACGGCCTTCGTAGGACTGGGTAATGCTACTGGCAACCTTGACATAGGATCACAGTCCACAACGAGATCAGGTTCAGGACACACGACCACCACCAACGGTCTCGCCAACGGTTTCTATGACCTAGGAACAGGTTACACCACACTGCTCCTACTGACACAGAGCAGTTACGCGGCCTACAACGCAAACACCCTTAAAATTGAAGCCAAGTTGGACGCGGCTCCAGGATCAGCCACGAAGATATTCGTCAAGATGACAGCCTCGGATGCGGCGGCGGACACACAGTTCACAAGTGGTAACACATCAAGCATTCCGGTCGGTATCAAGGACACACCAAAAATGGTGACCACACTGTTTACCATAAATCCAACCACCGCGGAAGGTCTTAGCGTGGTTTACACACCAAGCACTACGGCCACGGAACAAAACGGTACCACTTAAGATATTTTTTTACTCCAATTGATTTTGGACCATAATTATGTTATAATTGTGGTATGAACATAGATCAATTGAAAGAGCTATCCAGACAGAGTTTCGACTTCAACACACAGAAGGCCAACGCCCTCAGGAAAGCACAATCCGATCAGGTACTTGTGTATCAGAACCACATCTTCCGTGCTGATCCCGAGACCATATGTCTTGTGAAGACGGCGTCGGAGGGTGGGAAAAGTTTTTTCATTCTCGACTCAAACTCAAACCCTGTGGAGATCAAAGAGCCAACTGAGTTCCTTGACCTTTTATTGAAGAAAAACCAATCAGCACTCAACGCCTATCACCAACTATACCAAGACATCAGAAACAGAAAGGTGTGATGACTACAGGAGTACTGCTTTACTGTTTTGATACCAGTCAGGTGGCATACAGCAAAATAACTGAACGCTGTGTTGCACTGATCAAAAAGCATTTGAAATTGCCCATCACTGTCGTGACAAACTGGGACACCTATAAGAACTTTGGTCCCATGGGAATGATCAATTACAAGATCATGGACAACGAAACAAACAACACCAAGTTGGGCAAACCATGGTACAACCTCGAAAGGCACATGGCCTATGATCACTCACCATACGACCTCACGGTGGTCATGGATGTGGATTATTTCTGTTACTCGGATAAGTTGTTGAGATTAGCAAACACAGAAAGTGATTTCCTAGTACACAAGGATGCACACGATGTGATCAAAAGTGAGAAAATGGAATACCACAGAGATGCGATGCTCGATCTTGTATGGGCCACGGTCTTGATTTTCAGAAAAACACCAAGGACCAAGGCCATATTTGATACGGTCAGATTGGTCAAACAAAATTATGTGCATTACTGTAATCTATACAGGATCACATATCCAAATTTCCGTAATGATTACGCATTCGCAATCGCCTTGAATCAGATATCTGGTCACGGTGATTATGACATCATACCCGACAGCATCGCCACCGTCCCTGCTGATGCCGAAATTTTGAACCTAGAGGAAAACGGTGCGGTTGTGAGATGGAAAGACATAACAGTCAAACTGTGTGATCAAGATCTGCATTTTTTAACCAAGGAGGTGGCCAATGTCTAAGGGATTTGTCTGGTTCTGCCAGAACAGCACTGAAACAGACTATTCAAAATTATCATGTGAATTGGCAAGGACGTTGAAAAAACACAACAAGGAAAATAATGTGTGTGTGATAGTGGACAAAGACAGCGTGTTCAAGAGCGAACACGTTGATGTAGTCAAAGTCTTGACCAACGACGATGCACAGGATCATGTGAAAAAGTTCGCAAACGAATATCAAGTTTTTCAACTCACGCCATTTACACACACCATAAAACTTGAAGCGGACATGTTATGGAACACCAATACCGATTGGTGGTGGTACTATCTGTGGCAACATGATCTAGTGTTCTCGATTGATTGTTTTGATTACAAAGAGAAGAGAGTGAAGGACAAAGAATACAGGCCTTTTCATGCAAAAAATTTCCTGCCAAACTTGTACAATGGAATGACATATTTCCGTAGAAGCATGTTTGCAAAAAAATTTTATGATACGTGCGGAGCGATTGTAAAAAATTGGAATTTTGTAAGGCAAAATCTTCTAGTAAATTGTTTCGACCAGTTGCCAACTACAGACGTGGTGTATGCTCTTGCGTACAGGATTATTGATCCCGCCTGTGAACAACTGCTTGACTACCCATGGTTCAAGTTCATACACAACAAGCCGGCTGTCCATCAGGGCACATTCAACTACGATCCTAGCAACTACTACTATCCAATGAGGATAGATGATGCTTTGTTCTTTGGAGAAAGAAAGGTAACTGCACCACTTCATTACTTCTACAAAAATTTCTTGGAGGTGTTAGATGCAAGAACTGTTTAAGGCATTCGCAGATCTACCAAAACGGTCCGTGAAAAGACATTTGGTAAAGATACAGGGCAAGGAAGTGGAAGTGTCGCTGAATGAAAAATTGGAGATTATAAACAACGGAGAGAACAATTACGTCCTTCAGGGGGGAAAGCCCGTCAAGGTGGAAAGAAAGATAGATAGGAACGTGTTTCCTGAAATTGAAAATTTGAAATCAGATCCGTTCTGGCCAAAAGAGAGTTTTACATGGAAAAGATCAGAATAACAGATTTGGATTTTGTGTTCATCAGTTTCGATGAACCCAACAAGGACTACAACTACGCTGACCTGGTGAACAAGGTGCCTTGGGCCAAGCGTGTGGATGGCGTGGTGGGATTTGACTCCGCACACAAGGCCGCGGCAGAGATAGCAGAAACAGATTTTTTCATCAGTGTTGACGGAGACAACATCATAGACGAAAGTTTCTTGCTACAAACACTGGACTGGACCAAGACAGACAGGAAAGCAGTACACAGGTGGAGGGCAAAAAACAGCATCAACGGCCTTGTCTATGGTAACGGTGGACTTGTAGGATGGGATAAAGAAACTTGCTTGACCATGCATACGCACGAAAATGCCAAAGATCCACGTGCCAAATTGGATTTCTGTTGGACGGTCAAACACGAGAACCTACACAACTGCTATTCCGAGACAGTGATGAATGCAACACCGAGACAGGCATTCGTGGCCGGCTACAGGGAGGGTGTAAAGATGAGTCTCGAACAGGGTATGAGGATAGAACCAGGTGATTTCAGCAAGAAGATCTGGCCATCCAATCTTAAGAATTTAGTGACATGGATGTCGGTCGGGGCAGACGTGGATAATGGCAAATACGCCATGTTGGGTGCAAGGATCGGCTGTTATGCCACAACACTGGATAAGAATGACGTTGAGCAGATATCTGACCTCCGGGGCATGAAGCAGGTGTATCAAAAACACCTGGAAGATCACATGTTCGATTTGGATGAGGATATACGATTGTACGGCGAAAGCCTACGCAACCAGTTGGACATACCAGTGGCGGAGTTGGGAGCAGAACAAAGTAGGTTCTTCAAATTTTGCATGCCACAACACATCAACAAGGGGGTGCAAGATCGTGAGTACAAGTGATTACAAGGCAGACGCACTGAGGGCCAAGGACAAGTTGTCCACAGTATCGCCCACCATGTGCCTGGCCAAATGGAACCAGACGTCACTGCACTTGCCAACAGGACTGACCAACAGTTGTTATCATCCACCATTGCACAGGATAGACGAAGGCATGCTGAAGGACAACCCGGCCGCACTGCACAACACACACGAGAAACTGCAGGAACGTGCCATGATGCTGGACGGCGACAAGCCAGGTGGCTGTAGTTACTGCTGGAACATAGAGAAGACCGGCGAGATGTCGGACAGGCACTACCGTTCGGGGGAACCATGGGCAATGCAGGACTTCGATGACATAAGGAAGAACCCCATAGATGAAAAGTGGACACCCAGGTACGTAGAGGTCAACTTCAACAACGCCTGCAACTTCAAGTGCAGTTATTGTAGTCCACAGTTCTCGACCACGTGGGGCAAGGAGGTGGACAGGTACGGAGAATATCCCACATCTCCGCCCCACAACGCACCAGAGCATTTCCAGGGCAGGCGAAGGCCTATCCCGCACAGGGATGACAACCCATACGTGACCGCTTTCTGGCGATGGTGGCCTACGCTGTACAAGAACCTCAAGCACTTCCGTATGACCGGTGGTGAACCCATGATGGACAAGAACACCTACAAGGTGTTCCAGTACATAATCGATAATCCCAAACAGGACCTACATCTCAATGTAACCAGCAACATGTGTCCTCCAGAAAAGAAACTCAAGGAGAAGTACTTCAACATGGCACAGGAGATATGTATGCAGGAAAAGGTGGAACACATGATGCAGTTCGTGAGTGTTGATGCATACGGTAAACGTGCGGAGTACATCAGGGACGGGTTGGACTTCAACTACATGATGGACAACGTGGAGGAGTTCCTGGATAGGATACCTGGCCGTAACTCTATCACATTCATATGCACATACAACAACCTCAGCATAACAAGTATGGACAAACTGCTGGAGAAGATACTGGAACTGCGTACCAAGTACTCAAAGACCTATCAGAGGGTGTGGTTCGACGTGCCATTGCTGAGGCAACCCGCATGGCAACAAATCACCTTGTTACCAGAGTCATATCAGAGTATACATGAGGACAACATAAAGTACATGCAGGATAATTCCGGTGAAGACAATGGTCTACACATATTCAAGGATTTTGAGATCCAGAAGATGCAGAGGAACCTCGCATATTGGCGCGAAAACGCTGACGCAAGTACGCAAAACAAAAAAAACTTTTACGCTTTCTTTAACGAGCACGACCGCAGACGTCTCACAAGGTTCTTGAACACATTCCCCGAGATGGAGGAGTTCTGGGAGGAGTGCAAGAATGCATAATATTATCGCTCACGGTTGCAGTTTCACAAGGTACAAGTGGCCTTGCTGGCCTAAGTTCGTGACATGGTTTAATAGCGGAACAATAATGAAAAACGAAGGCAGGTCAGGTAGCGGAAATGAAACAATATCACGTGCGGTCATCAACAGCGCCATGAAATACAAAAACATAAGACACATGTACATAATGTGGTCTGGCACAGACAGGTATGAAATAATAACGAAAGATAAAAGCGAATATGAACTAAAAGAAAATATGACCTATAATGTATGGAATGAGGATTTTAGGTGGAGTACCTGGTATGGCGGACATCCTGAACAGGACAAGCACGAGTACTACAGGCGCTATTTCTGGAATGAAGAACACCAATATTACAGGACATTGGAACACATACACAGGACACAGATGTTCCTAGACAACAAAAAAATCCATTACACAATGATGTTATTCAACAAGGACGTGTTACGTGATAACTTTTACAGTGAAAGTGAAAAAGCATTGTACAACATGATAGATTGGAGTAAGTTCCTTTTCTATAAGGATAGAAAAGGCCTATGGGAATTTGCAGAGGATAATTACAAGGAATACTACATGCCTGGAGATACACATCCTCCACCCATAGCACACTATCACTGGGTGAAAGACATAATGTTCCAGAGCAACATGCTCTGCCCACAAGACGAATACGACAAACTGAAAAATTACTTTGAGGAACCAGATGAACGATCTTGAATATAAGAAAAAGATACTAGACACAAAGAGCGCCAGTTTTTGTGGAGCAAAATGGTACAACGCCACAATTTGGTTAGGTTCAGGAATGACTACCAGTTGTCACCATCCGTTGCCGCACAGGATTGACCTAGAAGAAATAAAAAACAATCCAAGTGCAATACACAACACACAACAGAAAAAAGAACAACGAAGGCAGATGCAGTGTGGAGAAAGACCCGCAGGTTGCGAGTACTGTTGGAAGATAGAGGATGTGGGCAGAGACAACATCAGCGATAGGGTTTATAAATCAAAGATATTCACAAATGATGACTTAAACAAGGCATTCAAAAATGACCACAACGACAACGTGAATTTGAAAACATTAGAGATAGCATTTGACAGGACCTGCAATTTCGCTTGTACATACTGCAATCCAGCATTCAGTTCAACATGGGCAAACAACATAAAGCAAAAAGGGCCATACACAGGACTTGAGACAGATGGCAGGAATCATTTCACTCACACACACGATTCTGCCGAACCATACAAGAAAGACGAGGTAAATCCTTATGTTGAAGCGTTTTACAAATGGTGGGAATCCGACCTGCATAGAACACTTGACGAACTGAGGATCACAGGAGGAGAACCAATGATGTCTCCTAATCTTTGGCGCCTATTGGACTGGATAGAAACACAAGGTGACAAGATGAATCCCAACATGGTGATAGCGATCAACAGCAACCTAGGTGCAAAGCAGAGCATAATTGACAGATTCAAATACAAACTTAAAAAATTTGATAAGTTTGAACTCTACACTAGTTGTGAGGCCACATTCACACAGGCGGAATACATCCGTGACGGATTAGACTACGGTGCATGGCATTCAAACATGTTGCACATGATGGTAGACAAGGTACCACGTGCCATACACAACATGGCCACAATAAATGCATTGTGTCTTGAATCACTGCCACAGTTCTTGGAAAAGATAATCTGGTTCAAAAACGCCGGCAAAGTGTATGGTCCTAGCATCAACTTCACATTGAACATACTTAGGTTTCCTAGTTTCCAGTCGCCCCTAGTACTACCAGATGATCTCAGGAATAAATTCAAGAGCGACCTTGAAAAGTTCTTAACTAATAACAGTAAATGGCTGGAGAGCATGGAAATAGATCACACACAAAGATTAATCGATTACTTGGATGTTGTGAAAACACCGCATGCGGGTGCGGCCGAGCAGAGTAAACTACAACGAGATTTTAAAGCATTTTACAGTCAATACGACAAAAGATCAGGAAAGGATTTTGAAAAGACTTTCCCAATAATAGGAGAATGGTATCGTGGCATATGAGTACGGAGCCAAAGAGCCCGAAAAACTAAAGATTAACGACATGACTCCCAGGGAAAAGGAGTTGCTGATAGAAAGTGACACATTCTGCATGATGCCGTGGCTTCACTTGCACGCCTTTCCAGATGGTAGGGCATTCCCTTGCTGTTTTGGTCTAGACAACCATCCCGTAGGAAACTTGAACAAGGATTCCATGGAGACTGTGTTCAATGGACCCGACATGAAAGAGATGCGTGTCAACATGCTGAACAACAAGAAGAGCAAACAGTGTGTCAAGTGTTATGACCAGGAGAAGTCGGGTTTCTTCTCACTGCGTTTGAGCTCTAACAAGCATTTTGGACACAACATAGGTATGACAGAGAACACAAAAGCAGATGGCACAGCAGACTTTGTCATCAAGTACTGGGATATAAGGTTCAGCAACTTGTGTAACCTAGCGTGTAGAAGTTGTGGTACATGGTTCAGTTCAAATTGGTATGAAGATCATAAAAAATTGAATGGAGGCCCTCCCGGACATGCAAAAATCATAAGAGTGGGTAGAACAGCAGACGACATATGGGAGCAGATGTTAGAACAGTTCGATCATGTTGAGCAGTTCTACTTTGCGGGAGGCGAACCACTTATAATGGAAGAACACTACAGGATATTGAAAGAGCTAGACAAACGTAAGATGTATCACGTGAGATTGATCTACAACACAAACTTTACTAGACTTAAATTCAAAGACATGGATGTGTTGGAACTCTGGAACAAGTTTGACTCAGTGTCCATAGGAGCCAGCCTAGATGCAGAAGGCGACAGAGCAGAATACATGCGTAAAGGAACAGTGTGGAAAGATGTGGTGGCCAACAGGAAACGTATGCTAGAAGTATGTTCCCAGGTTGATTTCTACATATCAAGCACGGTAGGGCTTATCAACTCATTGCACATTGTTGATTTCCATAGAAGTTGGGTGGACCAAGGATTGTTGAAACCACAGGACTTCAATTTTAATTTGTTACAGTATCCGTTTGCACAGAGGATTGATCTTTTACCAGATAGTTTCAAACAAAAAGTCAAAGAGAAATACGAGAAACACATAGAATGGTTACGTCCGTTGGACAATCTAACAAGGGCCACAAAGGGCTTTGAGGCAGGGTTAGATTACATGATGAGAAGAAATAATTCTAAAGATATAAATCAGTTCAAAGAAACAATGCAGAGGATGGACGTCATTAGGAATGAAGACATAGTCAAAACTTTCCCAGAACTTGCGGAACTCTATGAAACGGATTAAACCGAGTGAAGGAAATAAAACCTTCTGCATGGCTCCTTGGACACACACGTACCTTTCACCGCAGACAGAAAGACGTATGTGCTGTGCATCCAGAGAGCCTGCACAGAGTTTCAGGCAGTACATAGACACAGGCAATGACGCCAAAGAATACAAACCACTGACACTGAAGGAACATTGGAATTCAGATCACATGCGATCTGTCAGACTGCGTATGATGGCAGGTGATGAATTATCTGAATGTGAAGTGTGTGATCATAAACTGTTGAACACAGATGTGTATAGGTCATACTGGAATCAGTTATTCAAACACAAAATAGACGAAGCGTTTGACAGTACAGACGGAACAGGGGCGACCACTATGCCAACCATCAGTTTTGATTACAGGTTCAATAACCTATGCAACTTCAAATGTAGGATGTGTGGAGACATGTTGAGTTCGAGTTGGGAAGCGGAGTCAAGGAAACACAAAACATGGACGAAAGAATCACAGCCATGGATGGCGTCACCATTGCGAGAACAGATAACGAAGTTCCAGGACACACAGGTTGTGCAAGAGTTCGTTGAAGCGGTAGAAACAAAAACCATAAAAGAAATATACTGGTGTGGTGGAGAACCTCTGATGTGGGATATGCATTGGAAGGCCATGCAGAGGATAATAGAACTGGGATTCGCCAAAGAAGTGTATGTGAGATACAACACGAATCTAAGCAGGACTTCCTTCAAAGGAATCAAATTGTTTGACCTACTGCCACAGTTTCAGGACTGGCAGATATGTTCATCACTGGATGGAACGGGAGAAGTAGGGGAGTACATCAGGGACGGATTGAACTACGAACAGTGGTTAGAAAATTTTAAAGAAGGACTTGCAGTTGCAAAAACATCTAGGGAAATGAGATTGGACTACACTATAACAATGCCTGGTTTACTGGAACTTAAAAAAATGTTTGATCTAAGCAGAGAGCTGGACACAGAGATACTGACAAAAGTCATGTTTACTTTTAGCAATGATGAGATTTTGAGTCCACTTTCTCTACCAAAACACCTATTGGAAACACTAATAGACGAAGCACTAGACTACATGGAACCACTTACCACGCGAAAGCAAAGATCATTGATAGATGTTTTAAAGAATCTGAGACAGAGACAAACATTCGTTCCTACAAAAAAAGGCAAACAAAGACAAGAACGCATTGACAAGATCAGGAGACAAGATATAACAAAGATATTGAGCAGAGACGAAAGGGTGTTGGATTGGTGGACAAGTATATAAAATCAAATGTGTGCCCGTTGCCATGGACGCACCTAGAAGTTGATGTTAACGGTGGTGCCTCGCCTTGTTGTCTGTACAAGGGCAGTGTGCCTGGTGTGAAAGTTTACAAACAGAGTTTGAAATCCATACAAGACACAGAATACATGGCGGGACTACGTGAACAGTTCAGGAATGGTGAACGCCCTGCTGGTTGCCAGAGCTGTTGGCAGGAGGAAGATGCAGGCAAGACTTCGAAGAGACAAAATTCTATTTACAAAATGCGTAGCAGTCTACAAAACTGGACCCCCAATAGCGAGCCAACCCTAAAATTTATTGACTTTAAGTTGGGAAATGTGTGCAATCTTAAGTGTAGGATATGTGGATCATGGAGTTCCTCGAAGTGGGCCCAGGAAGAAATAGATTACGAGACGGCCAAAGGCGGAGACAACCCACTGGCAAGGATGCAACTCAAGGAAGGCGGCTGGCCAAAACGTAACCCACAATTTTTTGAGGAGTTGCAGGAGGATCTAAAACACGTGGAGTACTTCGAGTTCACAGGCGGCGAGCCGTTCATGATCCGAGATCATTTCAAGATTCTGATGCACTGTGTGGAGAAGGGTTATGCCAAGAACATAGACATACACTACAACACCAACGGCACACAGTTGCCACCTAAGGACATATTCGACCTGTGGAGTTACTTCAAGCACGTTGAAGTGGCCTTCAGCATTGATGACGTGGGAGAACCTTTCGAATACCAGAGACATCCTGCCAAGTGGAGGGAAGTGAATCAGAATCTGATCAAGTTCAAGGAAATGAAGACGGCAAACATGGACTTCCAGATATGTTCTACGGTGAGTATTTTCAACGTGTTCAACTGGGCCAAGATGGCACTGTGGGTGGCACAGTTCCAACCCAAGTTCTTCTATGTGAACACCTGCTTTGATCCAGTTGTGTTCAACATACAGACATTGCCCAGGCAGGTCAAGGACATAGTGGTGGACAGGTATCACATGCTGACTGACTACCAGCCCAGCATCAGGTTCATGAATGCCGCGGACAGGGATACACCAGAGATACGAGCAGAAAGGAAAAGAAGAATATTACAAACAGATGCATACAGGAAAGAAAATTTTGGAGACATGTTTCCACTTTTAAATAACATACTGAAGATATATGAGTAAGAAAGTAATTATAGGAGGTTGCAGTTTCACGCTAGGGAATGAACTCTCGGATGATGTGGACGGCAAGACACCATCCAAGAAGACATGGGCCTATAGGCTGACAGAAGCAACATACGATGACTACATATGCACTGCGTCTGGTGGAGCAGGCAACAGTGCTATAGCACGTAGGACATTCAAGGCCGTGTCACAGAACAGTGACGTTGATTGTGTGCTGGTCATGTGGAGTTTTCTCTCTCGTTATGATTGGGCCATGCCCAGGAATGAAATGTTAGAGGACACAAGGTGGACAAGTATCTCTCCATGGGACACAACAGGCGGAAACGTGGAAGCATTTAGGACAATGCAGGGATCAGAAACACAGCAGGAGCAATGGAAAACCAGACAAAACAACATGCTAGAATCTGGGGTAAAACCTTTTGCCGAGGCCATATACAAATATGCGGCCAACCAGTACCATGAGACCTACCTCAGTTGGAAGAGCATTATCTGGTTGCAGAACATCCTAGAGAAGAAAAAAATACCATACATGTTCACGATGGCCGACAATAGCCTCTTCTATGACGAGTTGAAACACCATAAAGATCAAGACAGTCTTTTGATGGGTCTCCACAACGAGATAGACTTTACCAAATGGTATAGTTTTGGAGAGAGGATGATGGGTTTCAATCAATGGGCATTATTGAATGACTATCCACGTGGCACCACACATCCACTTGACGAGGCACACCAAGATGCTGTAAAATTAATGTTACCAACTTTTAACAAACTGATAGGAGACAGATAATGTTCACTTGGATAAAGAACCTGATCAACAAGATCAAACAAGAGATCAAGTACAGGAAGAGACTCAAAGAGTTAAAGAAGAAAGACCCATTCATATACAAATAGGATGGTGCTCAAAAAAATCAAGAAAGCGTTGGAAAAGACGCCCCAGTTCGAACTGATCGAACTGCCGTACATAGATGTCACGGAAGATCCTGTGCGACCTGAACTGAGCCTGGAGTTCAGACAGGCCTACGGCAGGAAGATATATGGCATCAAGGACGAGGAGGGCGACATAGCGGCCGTCATGTGTTTCGCATTCACACACGGTATCCCCAAGAGCGTGGAGGAGATGGACACCATGAGCAAGGACGCCGCCATGCAGGCCATACACAGGGCAGGACAACAGGGTTCTATAGCGATAGCCTACACGGTGTGGGCCAAGAAGAAAGGTGGTGGAAAGCACATGGTCAATGAGGTGTACAAGATGATCAAACAATCAAACCATCTCAACAGATTGATCACATTGAGTCCTCTCACGGACATGGCACGTAAGTTTCATCTCAAGAACGGAGCCAAGGAAGTGCAGGTCAACCTCACAACACAGAATTTCGAGTACGACGTAGAGTTGAATGATTGGGAGAAGTTGAGGGACAGGGCGAAAGGATGGTTCAATATCAAATGAACTGTTTAGGACTGTTCTTGGCACTGTCAATGCATGTTGGTCTGGAGGCGGATTACAACAACATTCATCCACACGCAAGGTGCACAGTGGACAACAAGATAGCCGGTGTGTATTACAACTCCGAGGACAGGATCAGCACATATGTTGGCAGGGAGTTTGAGTTGGACGAACACTGGACACTGGAACTTGGATTGGTCACTGGATACAAGTCGGAGGACATAATGCCAATGATAAGATACAAGGCAGGAGGATTGTTTATCTCTCCAGCATACGAGAAGCACAACGGCGAAGAGAATTACGGTGTAGTGATAGGTTGGGAGATCGGCAAATGAGAATACTAGGAATCAACTGCATGAACCATGATGCCGCCATGGCTGTAGTGGACTACAGTTCGGGCACGGGAGAAATATTATGGGCGGCTCATAGTGAGAGATACAGCAAAGTCAAGAACGATCACTACCTGAATCAGAAGATAGTGGACGAGGCCAACACGTTTGGTCCTTTCGACAAAGTGGTGTACTACGAGAAACCCTTGCTTAAAAAAACGAGACAGTTCTACGCAGGACAGTATGGCATGGCCATGAGTTACACGGAGATGCCACAATGGCATCTGGATCACTTTGGCATTAAGATAGACGAGTACGTCAAACACCACGACTCACACGCCGCGGCAGGGTACTTCACATCACCGTTCAAGGACGAGGGTGCGACCATACTGACAGTGGATGCGATAGGAGAATGGGACACCGTTTCCATATCAACAGCATATAACAATCACATAGAAAGAAAAGAAACCATACAGTATCCACACAGTGTAGGAATACTGTACAGTGCATTCACACATCGTTGTGGACTCAAGCCTGCGGAAGAGGAATACATTCTGATGGGCATGGCGGCGTATGGAACACCCAAGTACAAACAAAAGATATATGACGACTTCGTAGAGCAGTCACCGTTCAAACTTAAAAAAAATTTACACAGGGGACTGAGAGACTGGGAACCAAACGCAGACGTGATGGACATAGCGGCCAGCATACAGGCAGTCACAGAAGAACTACTTGCTGACCTTTGGGCTAGGGCATCCAAGTATGGCAGTAGGAACTTGGTGTATGCAGGCGGAGTGGCACTCAATTGTGCCGCGAACAGGGTATTGGCCAACATGGAATTGTTTGACAACATATGGATCATACCAAATCCTGGAGATGCAGGATCCAGCCTGGGCTGTATAGCCGCACATGAGAAAAAGCATCTTGATTGGCAACACCCATTCCTTGGACACAACATAGATGGGGAGTATCCCGTGGATGCACTCATAAAAGAATTGAAAGAAAACAAGATGGTGGGAGTAGCAAGTGGTAGGGCGGAGTTTGGTCCGAGAGCACTTGGTAATAGATCACTGCTGGCAGACCCCAGGGGTGAGGACATCAAGGATTTGGTAAACTCGATTAAGAAAAGGCAGAAGTTCAGACCGTTTGCTCCGGCCATATTAGAGGAGGATGTAAACGAGTATTTCACCCTACCTAAAGCAGTTCAAAACACACCTTATATGCAATTTACAGCGGCGTGTACGCATGGTAAAGACTTCCCTGCCATAATACATCATGATCACACAAGTAGGGTTCAAACGGTGCGTAAGACGGATAATCCAGGGTTTCATGCGTTGTTAACAGAATGGAAAAAACAGACTGGTTGCCCAATACTTTTAAACACAAGTTTGAACATAAAAGGACAACCGATAGTGAATGATAGAGACGATGGTAAAGCGTTTACCAACAAATACGGAGTGAAAGTACTAGGATGAAATATTTAATCGTGTTATTATTAGTGGTAGGGTGCGGGATCAAACCCAGTGCCAGTTGTGACGTAGATTTTAACAAAGAAACAATGAAAGAGATCAAAGACAGTTGTGTTGAGAATCCACAGGTCGAAATAAAGAAGGAGTTTTGATGAAATATTTAATAACAGGCGGACTGGGATTCATTGGGTCAAAAATAATTGAGAAACTTTCCAATGAAGGACACAGCATAACTTGTGTGGACAACGAGGACACATACGACATACTGACAAAGGTGGAGTTGAACAAACTTGTTGCATGGAGGACACGTAATTGGATAAACAGGAACGTGAACGTGATCAAGGGTGACATACTTGATAGGATGGTATGCCTTAAAGCCTTTAGTCATCGTCCTGACGTTGTGATACATCTGGCCACCTATCCTAGGGCTAAGATAGTAGAACAGGATCCAATAAATGGCATACCCAAGGTGATTGGCACGACAACCAACCTACTATGGCATGCCGCTGAATTCAACACAAAGAAATTTGTTTACATCAGCAGTAGCATGGTTTACGGAGATTTCATTGACGGAACACGGGAGGAGTCAAACACCAAACCACAGAACATATACGGTGAGGCCAAACTGACTGGCGAGAGGTTAACGAAACTGTTCGCCAAGCGTGATGGTTTGAACTACACGATAGTGAGGCCCAGTGGTGTGTACGGTCCCGGCGATCTTCCAGATAGGGTGGTCTCTAAATTCTTTCACCAAGCGATGAACAATGAAACCATTGAATTGCATAACGGACAAAATAAAGTTGATTTCACATACAGGCAGGATGCCGCATATGGAATAATACAAGCGGCCAACTCCGAGGTAGCCAACACAAGTTTTAACATAACCGCCGGCAATGCAACCAGCCTTAGGGATCTGGCGGAGACCATAATAGAGATCACAGGCAGTAACTCTGAAATAAAGGACATAGGTATGCAAAAACTGTATCCAATGCGTGGCACATTAGACATCAGCAGAGCAAAGGATCTACTCGGGTACGAACCACAATATTCACTGAGACAAGGACTTGAAAGTTATTATGACTGGTTACAAAATCAAATTTAACGGTACAGATCGTATCTACGATTCATACAGTTGGAGAATCACTGGTAAGGCTAAGGAAGTGTGGAAGTCGGGCAGTATGGTGACCAGTCGACACACTAAAAAAAGTTTTCTTGATATTTTTGAAAGGTCAGTCGCAAAATTTACAAAAAGAAAATATGGTATTGCTGTTGGAAGCGGTACTGATGCATTATACTTTTCTTTGAAGGCCAAAGGAATAGGACCAGGAAGCACTGTGTTGTGTCCCGCGGTCAGTTATCTAGCCACCGCGGAAGCAATAAAACGCACAGGAGCCATGATACATTTTGTAGATGTAGACAACAAGGGGTTAATTTCTAAAATACCTAATTTTGGATTACCCAATGCTGTGGTATATGTAAATCTTTTTGGCAACCTAGCGGACTATTCAGCACTGAAAGAATATTGTGCGAAAAGAAAAATACCTCTTATAGAGGACGCGGCACAGAGTCTGGGAAGTTATTATAACAATGTGCCAAGTGGTAAGTTAGGAGACATCAGCACTTTGAGTTTCGCCCCTAGCAAACCATTGCCTTGCTTTGGCAACGGCGGCATGGTTCTAACTGACAGTGAACAAGAAGCAGAAATGATCAGAAGCCTGAGATATCATGCCGTGGGTACAGGAAAGTTAGAATATGGTTACAACTCATGTCTCAGCAATGATCATGCAAACATTTTGAATTTTCTTTTATCAAAATATAAAGGACTGCTTGGAAATACTAAAAAAGTCAGACAATGGTATGAAGATAAATTGTTGGATCTCGGTATTAGTTCAATACAGACCGGCACAGGCACTACATCAAACAATCACAAGTTAGTGATAAAAACACAAGATAGAGATGGGTTAAAGAAATTTTTAGAGAAAAAAGGAATACAGACACAAATACATTATCAACGACCTATGTCCAAAATGAAAATGTTTGACACTGGACAAGAGATGCCAAATGCCGAAAAATTTTGCATGAATGTGTTGTCATTGCCAATCCATCCTTTTTTGAAAAAAGCAGAAGTCATTTATGTTTGCAAATGCATTGGAGAGTACTATGGCCTATGATTGTATAGTAATTGATTTTAACAACAAATGCCGTGATGAAAATCTTAGAACAATCCTAACAAAATTTCCATATGCAACTATCGTACCTTTTGTATCAGGATATCACGATATTATAAAATCTTTGATTGGCGGGTCCAGAACAACTTATACATGGATGCTTAGTACAAAAGTTAACTATTCTGATTTTGATTTTAATTACATTCCTGAACAGCATGAGGCAACTCAGTTACACGTATGGAACAATCCAGGACAAAAAGAAGGTGACACATTTTTGTTTCCTGATAATTTTTCTGATCAGCAGATTAGGTTTTTAAGAGACTTCAAAGACGTGAATTATCACACCTTCGAGGCCAAATACGATTTTGATTTTTTTGACTTACAATACAATCTAGAAAACGTAATAGATAACATACCACAGGTGGATTCATCGGGTGCAAGATATATCAGGTACCATGAAAACAAAATTGACTCCACTTTCTATCCTTCGTATTGGGAAGATCTTAAAATTTACCAGGACAAGAATACTTTTTATATTCCAGTCAAAGCACTCCAATTTATTAAAACACAGATATATGATTATCCTTTTTTGCTAACACTTGATGAGGAGGAGAAAAAAGATTGTTTTGATATTGCATTTATATCAAATGGTGAACCATTTGAAAATGAAAACTACGGAAGATTACAGGATCATTTAAAAAAGAACAAACTAAAAAACAGGTTGTTTTGGATTAAAGGTGTGGACGGACGTACGAAAGCCTACAAAAAAGCCGCACAAACTTCTGAGACAGAATATTTCTATGCGGTGTTTGCCAAGAGTATGGTCCACAATGACTTTATGTTTGATTACACTGTGGACAGAGGATTATCTAAAAGACATAGGATATTTCATGCTCTTCTAAAAGAACTACAGTTAGAGTACGGTACTTTTAATATCAATTTATACAGTAAAAAACTATGCACACAAACTGCTGATGAGAACATATTAGACTTCACTTTGTCACAACCTCATGAAGTGATTCCAATAGTGGCAAGTGAGGCATTACTTGCTCCGGACAACTATACAGCCTGGAAAAATGCTTTCAGGGAAGTATCAAAGTTGGTCTTATGGCAGAACAAAAAACCCACTGTAGAAACTAGGCATAGACTTAAGAAATGGTTATCGACCGGCAACGAATGGTTGTCCAAAGGTGCTTATGACGGTAAGAAATTCACCGAAGACTGTGAGTATGACGAGGGCAAAATTTTGCAAAGTTATGCCTGGGATTTTTGTAGGGAGAAGTTTAAAGCGTTGTACCCAACGGAAACTTTTTATTGATATCTAAATTTTTAAAGTAAAATGGCTGTTGTAAAAACCAATTGATGTATTTTGGTATGCCCTGTTCTATGTCAATACCGGGATTAAAATTCAAAAGGGATTTTGCTTTATCACTGTCCAGGGTGTCTCTGTTGGGATAGAAAGGATCATGTGGTTGTGTCACTATTTCACCGGTGCCGAGTGTGTCTCTAATCATTTCAGCGGCGTCTATTATTTTCCTACCATAACCACGTGTACAGTTAAAAGTTTCGTTCTTGATATCTTTCACAGTGGCCAAAGCAAAATACTTTGCCACATCTAAGACGTTACTGAAATCTAATTTGTTGTCTGGCCCCTGTACTGTCATTTTTCCTGTGGTCAATACATTTTTTAATAGTTGACTGATCACTCTTGTTATGGCATCCTTCTCGCCATATAAAGCGGATGGTCTCATAATCACATAATCTAGGCCAAATTCTCTGTGCCAAATTTTACACATTAATTCACCTTGCCTTTTATACGAGCCATACAAGGTGTTGGGCTTTGGCACAACATTCTCATCTGGTATTTGATTATCAAAATCTCCATACACCATGCTACTGCTGGCGAATGTGATTTTTTCAACTTTGTGTTTTACACAAAGGTCGAGCACGTAAGCAGTAGCAGTCACCATGTTGTTGGTGGCGTCTTGCACATTACGTTTGACCATTTTTGCATTTGGATAGGTAGCAACATGTATGACCCTGTCTGGTTTGAAATCCTCAAATGCACGTTCCATGAATTGTAGATTTTCTATTTTTCCAATGTATTCCTTGTCAGCATTGGTTATTGCTTTTCTCTGACTTAGAATTGGTTCATACTCCCAATTTGGAAATGTGTAGTATTGGTGATAACAATCTACAATTCCTACGGTGTGATTGTCTTTTTTAAGATAGTTTGATATGTGGCTTCCTATAAAACCATATCCGCCTAGTATTAGTATTTTCATGTTTCCCTGTTGTACATCACATTGAAAGTTTCTGCTAGTTTTTCATGTCCTAGGAAACTTCCTCTGTACCTGTTGTAATTAATTATGGTGTCTATGGAGTGGTTGTTAAAATAACTGGCATAGGCTTGAAGACTTTTTATTTTGCTATCTTTGTAATCACTGATGTCAACATACCTATTACAATTGAAATTTTTGTAGTGTAGGTTATAGGGAGGTTGATCCATACACCAAAATTGTTCAAAATTCTTACGTGCAATACTCATAGCAACATCAAAACATACACGATGATCTTGATGATAATCTTCCCTCCAGTGCGTGATCAAAATATCATGTCCCTGTGCAACGGACTCTACAAAAGATACGACATTGTTGGTCAGTGTAAGGTTTGGGCGTCCATTATCATGCAATGGGGTGTCATGTATTACTGTATCATAACCAAGTATGTCCTTGCTGTTTTGCAATTCCTGTTCCACAATTTCTTTGTTTCTTTTTGTATGATGTTCTGCTGATGGTTTGACCATGATCAGGTTTGTCACTGATCCTCCACTTGCTTTGATTTTTTGTACTAGTCCTCCACAACCCACTTCCAGATCGTCAGGATGTGCAGTAATAATAAAAAACTTTTTGCTGAAAATCATCTTTTAAATGTCTTCGCCATGATCAAAGAAGTACGAGATTGCATGTCTCTCTTCAAAGCGGGTATGTCAAATTTCATGTCCACGCTCCTGATCTTGACGTAGTTCTGTTCTATTGTTTTCCTTAGGAACCTAGCGATGGTCTCTTGTTTCTTGGTCTTTAACTCTTTGGCTATGTCGTAGTGTATTGTGAGATTATTTTTTAGGATGATGTCTATGTAGAGCAGGTACTTGACCGGCATGTTCTGGAACTGTAATCCTTCTAGAACCTCCGGCCATTCCTTGACGAAATCCTGCGTCAACTGTACCCATGTCTTATTCTTTGGCGGTTGTCTTTTTGGCATCCGCTTTCTTAGTGGTCTTCTTGGCTGGTGCTGGTGCATCAGGATCTGCGGCCATATCTTTCACGGTCGTGCCTTTCTCTTTAGCAACCATCTCGTTCAACTTGTTGAGAAGTATCCTACCTTCAGCGGTATTGCCGAACGTGACCATTATCTCGTTGGTCTTAAACTTCTTGATGTAGTTGTCGTTGTGCATCATGGCCAACATGTTGGTCCCGTCTGGGAATGTCTGCCTGCTGGCGAAGTCCGCAAACTCGTCTGCATCCTGTCCGCCCTCTGATTCAACGGCCTTCATCAATGCATTGTGGTACATGTCCGGCAAGAACTTTGTTCCTACTACTAGACAGTTGTTGGGTTCACCAGGCACAGTCCTGTACATGATTACTACCTTCGCTCCACCGTCCACGAGTTCTCCGATGTGTTTGAAGTGTCTCTTTGGACCTGTCTGACCTTCACCTGCCCCTGAGTCTGCACCCATTGGCATGGCTTGATCGTTAACGTTCATTAAGTTTGCCATTATTTTCCTTCCGCAGTTGCCGGCGCCGTTGTTGGTGCTGTTGTTTCTGCTGTACCTTCAGGTTTCTGTTCTGGTGCCATCTTGGCCAAGAACGCCTGTAGTTTGTTGTATAGGAATCCTACACCCGCCATCTCGTTGGCCTTGAATGCACCCCTCGTGGATGCCACATCAAGTATGGTTGCAAGATTCTTAAGATCTGCGATTGTCAAGGCATTCGGATCCGGTTGTGGAGCCTGTGCCTGTGCCTGTGCCGCCTGTGGTTGAGCCGTCGCTGTTTCCTTAGGTGCAGTAGCAGTCTTGGCAGACTTCTTTAAGTTTTTCTTTTTTGTTGCCATTTGTTTTTTCTCCTAATTGCAATTGGTATTAATGTACGTATATTATACTAAAATTAGTTATGGAGTGCAACGATTAGTTTTGATTGATTTGGGCAATACCACTCAATGCGAACAGGGTTAGGTCTCCGGGATTCTCAAAACCAAGTACTGTGACCGATCTTGATTGATCACCGTTGTAGACGACATCTTTGGTAATTGAATACCTGCCTGAACAGTTCTCGTAGATCCATTTACGCATCTTCTCTATGTCAGACTCGTGTGCCTTTACCACTGTGTTCACGAAGTGTGGTGGTAATATGTCTAGTTCTCTTTTGAAGAAGTTGTTGGGATTCACTTTCATCAGGCACCCCAAACGTCATCGTACATTGGCGGTTCCTCTTTCGAAGGTTTCATTGTGTGTGCCTTGCCATGGAACTGTTTGAACGTGTAGTAGGCCACGAATATCACTGCTAGGTGTCCTAGGAACCAACTCAACCATATGTCAGTTCTTATGCCCCAAAAATAGATCGTGAATGCGGTGCTCCATAGGAAACTTAAAGTTAATAATATCTGTAGTCTAACAGTCTTTGGCAGTGCCCGTAGATCATTCTTGCTGTCGTCAAACAGTATTGTGGCCGCATCTATCATCCAGTTGCGTAGGTTCTTCACCTTTTCAAGTTTGCCCGTGTATGGGTTTGTGTTCGGAAATAACATCATTATAACATCCAGTTTAAAATAATTAATATGATCGCCATTATCATCGTAGCCTTTATTATTGGACCTATCATGACAGGTAACTCCACAGTGCTATCAGTAGTAATCCAAAACTCATTATGGATATAGATACCTCATTGAAGAACCAGTCTTTGAAAGTCTCCCATAGTAATCTAATCATTGTACTGCACCGTAAGTCCAAACGGAGCCTCTATGTCTCTCTCGTATGGATTGTTGATCAAGAATATTGTGTCACAGTAGTGTTCGTCACCCCACGTCTCGAAAGGCCAACCATCTGTGAACATCACAAACTTCTTAGGCTCTATGCCCTGTTCCTTCATGTAGTCCCAATTACATTCAAACTCCGTACCACCACCTGAACCTAATTCATAGTCCAACAACTCGTCTGCGTTATCTGGTGTGAACACTTTAGGATTGAATACCGCAGTATCAAATGACCATAAATGAATTCTGAAGTCCTTGTATTGATCCATTATGTTCTTTACCTCAGTAAGGAACTCTCTGCATTGTTCGTTGCTGATACTACCAGATGCATCAAGAGCCAAACATATATCAATCATTTCATCATTGTTCTGTCCTGGAAGTATTGCAGATGTGTGCCATGACTTTCTGCTGGGTCTCATCCAAGTGTAGTCAGACTTCAATGTGCTCATTATCTGTTGTTGCAGTATTTCTCTCCAGTCCATCTTGGGCTCTGTGAGATCCTTGACCAGTCTTTGTAAAGCACCTGGTAGGTTACTTGCACCCGTGCTCTGTGCCGCACTCACCATTGCCTCTTTGACTTCATCTCTGATCTTCTTAAGTTCTTCTTTGGTGTAAACAGGCTTGCCTTTGCCACCCTTCTTGCCATCTTTGCCGTCCTTGCCTTGACCATCACCTTTGCCCCACTCCTGGTGATCGTCCATCAGCTCGCCCAGTTTCTCCAACATCTTCTTGCCGTTCTTCTTGGCCTGCTTGTAGATGTCATCGTATATTCTTTCACTTGCCCAGTCCTTGTACTTGTCATCCTGGAAGCCTTTGTTCTCACCTTTCTTACCCTTGGGCATCTCACCAATGTTGCTGTCTTTCAATATCTGGTTGACGGCATAGTCCGCCGCGATGTTCCAAAGTTGTGGATCTCTGTCACCAATCCTCACCAGCATGTGTTCGAATACATTGTGTAGTACTTCATGTCCAAACAAGAACTCCGCCTCTTTTGGAGTCAGTGAATCTATGAATTTGGTGTTGTAGAAGAAGTGTCTGCCATCTGTGCCAGCAGTAGGACACCAGTCGTCTGCATTCACCAGTTTCAATCTAGTTGCAAGGTTGCCAAAGAACGGATGCTTCAGTAGTAAGGCGATCCTTGCAGTAACCAATTTATCTATGATTTTCTGATCGTGATAATCAACCATTATTTAGACTCCATAGCAGTTATGACGTACTTGCCAAACTTCTTATGGAACCTATCAAATGATTTCAACTTGCTAGGATCGAACGGAAGTTTGTAGTTCGTTAAGGCGATCTTCGCACCCATAACCACCAACTCCGTCTCGAAGTTGTCCATCATGTAGTTGAAGAACCTGTCCGCTTGTTCATTCCAAGTCTTGTCTTTCTTCTCGTGTGCCTGTTGTAGTTCATAGCATAAAGAAACTGTTAGGGAGTACATCGCTGATATCTCCTTTGTCTTAAGGTCTCTGACCTTACCGCTCAATATATCAGATGGGTTAGGTAACTGACCGCTAATCTTACGATGATTCATAAACTTAACGGCCAGTCCTTCTCCTACGCAACCTGCTACGAGGTCAGTGAGCGTACTTTCTGGCAGGTCATCTGATAGAAGTTGGGATACGAAACTCCATGATCTAGGAGTTGCGAATGATCTAGAACTGCCTCTAGGATCAAAATCGTATAAATCTTGTTTGGCGAATGTGCAGTAACCTACCACATCTGCGTGTACGTGTTGGTTGGTCGCCCATTCCATCCAGTCTTCGAAGTCCACTCTTAACTCTACGTGGACGAATCTGTTTGCCAATGGAGCCGGCATTCTGTAAGTGACACCTTTGTCACTGTCTCTGTTACCTGCCGCCACGATCGAAACGCCTTCTGGTAGGTGATACTGTCCTACTCTTCTGTTTAGGATTAATTGATACGCCGCCGCCTGTACAGCCGGTGCCGCCGAGTTCAACTCGTCTAAGAAAACTATTGCCTTAGACTTGGGATCAGTTGGCAGTTCTGCCGGGCTCGCCCATACCATGTTGTTCTCTTTTGAATTGTAATAAGGAATACCCTTGATGTCTGTAGGCTCCCACAATGGAAGTCTGATGTCGATCACTTCTCTGCCTTCTGCATCCGCGATCTGTTTAACGATGTCTGACTTACCAATACCTGGTGCACCCCACATCATTATGGGTCTCTGTAATTTGATACAATGTGTTAATGCAGATTTCGCCTCGTTGGGTGAAACTGTTCTGTTTTGACTGCCTACTGCCGCCTCTTTGTTTTTGTTAGCTCTTGCCATTTTGTACACTCCTGTTTAAAATGTTTATATTACGATTATAGCAGGAATGTGTAATGCGTCAACCTGGTAAATGTGGCTAAAAAGTCGCGGTTTTATTTACTTTTTTAACCTCACATCGCCAATAGGCATTTTTTCTTTGCCAGTGATAGGCTTTTTGACAGAATTCATAAGATGATAATTTGCTATCTTTGTCATAATGATCGAATGTTACAGTGTTAGAGTCGATATCTGTAAGGTCAGCAATCAATTCTTGGTCAAATGTTTCTTGTATGGGATATGATCTATCTGGATCAAAGCAACAAGAAGAATTAAATATTACCAGTTGTTTAGCCAAATTTGGATCAATTTTTTGATGCTGTATCAAAAATTGTTCAAGAAAACTATTCAAATTTTTCCTATTCATGTGGAATACACAGGAAGAAGCCGCCTTTAATTCAAAAAAAATGCCTTTGCCCCCGAATACATTTCTGCCCCACACTTCCTTGTTCTGTAATATTTTTTTGAAATGTTTTTTTGTTGTTTGATATTCTTGGTAAAAAATATTTTTTTTGTGAGACAAACTGTAGTCTATGATATCTTGTATGACTTTGGTGTATTTTTTATTTTTGTTGGCAGAAAGATATTCTATGATACTGTGTGCCCAACCGTAATACATCAAAGTGATAGTGGCCCAACTAAAACAATAGGCCTCGACATGTCCTTTCAAATCCAGTGTGTTTGTTGAAATGAGTATTTCTTGTTCGTCCAGGAAATTTTTTTTGTTGCCTACATCTAGAGAGTGTGTGGCAACAGCAAGGCGTTTTGTTTTCAACTTGTATTTCTTACGCATTTCTTTACTGCTCAAGGGAGCATTTGGTTGCACAGAGGTTGGGTGTATTTGAAGAAAATCTTTTTGACCATAACTTATTACATCTTCTATGCTGTTTTTCAAGGTGTCTACTGTGTCGTTGGGCAAAGGAAAAACTAATTCGGAATACATTGGTATTTCATTCTTTTTAAACATTGACATAAGATATTTTGATTTTACTGGATCTATATTGAACCTATCTATCGCACTGAGTACATTTTTATCTGTGCTTTGATACGCGAATGTCACACCTTTAAAGATGTTTGTCTGTTTTAGTTTGTCATGCAGTGCTATCTTGAATATACGATCATAGTTGTTTTTTGCGAAAGAAACGTCCCAGTGTCTGGGATAACCATGTTTGAGTTTGTTGTATATAACATATTTTGATATGTCTAGGTCTCTTTCAAATATACCCCAATTGGAATCGGCCACTGAAACATATTCTATCTTGTTTTTGCTCATCCAATCTATGTCCTTGTATACCCTTTCGATGTCGAACTGTTTTGTTTTGTTATGATAACTTTGTCCTATATCACAGAACGAACAGTGATATGGACAACCTCGCACGGTCTCATAGATCAGCCCCCATTTGATGTCCTTGTATTTTTTGTTATATTTGTCCATGACACGATCGTAAAAGCCTGTTTGGATAGGCGATGGAATCCTGGCCAAATCTTCGGTCCTGTTGATCACTTTGGGAAATTTTTTGCCTTTGAAAAATACATTAGGCAAATCCTTTGGCTCACACTTGTTTTCCAATATTTCGCGAAAGGCAATTTCCCCTTCACCTAATACGGCAATGTCATAGTGAGGATTTTTTACAAAAAACTTTTTGTCATTTTTTGGTATCTGTGGACCACCCACAATGATTTTACAAGCAGGAAACCTCTCTTTGATTGCTGTTGCAAATATTTTTGTGTGTTTGTTGTTCCATAGATAGACGCTAAAGGCAAACACATCTGGATTGAAACTTATGCTGTCTAAGTACTCGTCGGGATCTATTTTGTCTATTATTACGTCTCTGACTTTGTAATTTGCTTTGACCCAACTACTTTCGTGTGCGTATAACCATACGTTACTAATGGCCAGCGGCAAGTATCTATTAACAATCAGATCGTGTGTTTGGACAAGTATGATGTTATTCATCATCTCGTGATCCATCGGCTTTGCTCATTGCACGTGCAAGTCCGTATTTTGTGATATCTCCAGCGAAAAGCATCAATTGTAGGGCCATTTTCTCCATGGTAACAATGATCTTCTTCTTGTCCACGTAGTAGGGGCAGTCAACGAACTCGTCTAACCAAAGGTATGTCTGTGGCGTGAATATGACTTTTGCAGGGAATTTGATGTCATAGGTCTTGAGATCCAATTTCTCCAGCATCTCCAAACCAGGTTTGGTCAAACGTAAGGATCTTGCCTGGTAACTTTCACGTACATTCTGCCACCAAGTGTAGTAGTTGGTCTTTATGCTTTCGTCGTGTGTAGGTTGTTCTAAGAGTTCAAGGAAGGTCCGGGTGTAGGCTGTCTTGCGATCCATTGTGTAGTTAATTATCTAGTGAATTTGTCGCCGGATTTTAAAAGGTAAACACCAAACTTGTCAGTGGCGTGTTGTGTGTTTAATTTCTTGGCCAGGTTCTCCGCGTGTCCTGGGTTAGAGAACGACACTTTCTTGTATTTTGGACCAGGGTAGTTGGCCACCAAACTAGAACTCTTCAAGTTGATGGGTTTACCGTCATAGAACACCGCCCAGATGCCCTCGGCCGCAAGTACCTCGTCCATTTTGAAGGTAGATTTATTGCTGTGTTGCAACAACACTGTGGGTTTGGGTCTACTCATAAATTCACTCTTTACTAAGTGTATTTACCAAAAAATTAATCTGCTAATGTTATGCTGTGGAAACGTGCGGTTGTAAGGTCTATTCTGTCGTCTGTTGATGCTAGTAGAGGTGAGCAATATTCATCTATTTCATCCCATTTTTGCACACCATGGTGTTCCAACCAATTTTGTTTATACTGGTCAAACCATTCAATAAACGCTGGATCTAGTTCACTCGGTTGGCTATCCTGTAGTGCAATGGCAAATTTTGCTCGGAAGGTTATGTGCGGCCTGGCCAATTCGTTAAAACGAGACTGATCATTAGGTTCCTTATCACGCCAATATCTCAAGGGAGTTTTGCCCAATTCAGACCATTCCAGATACAAATTATTCCTTATGATTGATCGCTCATTGAAATCGCCGCAATTAAACCTATGTGTTATAGGTCCTTCTTTCACTCCCCAACCCACTGTGATATATTTCTTAGGTTTGTTACTTTTTTTGTCTTCACTGTGATGTATCGCTTGATGGAATTTGTATAGTATGGCATTGTCTGCCATCCTCGAAATCCTATCGTGTTCCTTTTCGTAGATTTCATGTAACCTGTTACACAACTCTTGATCAATAGTTTCAAAAGGAAAATGTTCTATACCGGCGAATTCGCAGAATTGTTTGTACAGACCGGCTAGGTCAGACACATCATCAAGATCGGATATTGTTTTATCAACAGCAACATTACGCAGATGTTTAATTTTTCCAAACCATTTTTTGGCAATTAAAGTGTCGTTGAGCCTGTAGTCAACGGCATGTGTTTTATTGTCTTCAAAAGTGAAAAAAATTTTGAACTTGTTACTCATCGGCACGAAAATCACCACCATCCATTTCTATGTCAATGGTCTGTGCCTCTCGAGCGGTCTTCAATGCTTCTATAATCTCTTCCTGGATTGTGACCATACGTGTCATTACCTGTGTTAGGCTGTCAGCCAGTTGATCCGCTTCCTTGGCAGGTATCACTATCTGCCTCTCGCCCTTCTGGCGTAGCGTCCTGATCCTACCTATGAGGTCCTCAATGGGCCTAGTCTGAATCTTGGAACTGTTTGACTGCGTCATTTAATACCTGTTGCATCTCTAGTTTGGTTTTTATCGGACCTTTGTATTCGTATCTCGATAGTGTAATCATCTTGGGACAGTAGGCCTTACGCCAACCCTTTTCAAAACAGATTATGTAGTAACCAGCACAGAACTGGCTCTTTGATTTTGGTGTCTTCGTGTATACGGGCAGTTGTTTCTGCACATCGAACATCGGATTGTAAGGATGTTGGCTACAAGGGTAGCCATGCACGTCAAAGTTATCCGTTTGTATTTCTTCTTCCGGCTTCTTAACATTGGATTCATCAAACATGCCAAAACCAAACTTTGTGAACAGGCTATCCTGTGTGTGGAACACTTCTCTATTTTTCTGTTTGCTGAGGAATATCCATCCGTTGTGTTCCTGCTTCTGTAGGGTGCCCAACTTCTGGCCGTTTTGCTCCACTATCCAGAACTTGTCCTTGACTAGGGTCTTTGCTCTAATTGTCATGCGTATGCTTGAATCCTTTTGATTATTAATTTCCTATTATGGTTTAATTTATCTCTGCATTGTAACACATTTTCCTTAATTTGGTCTAGTGGTCTTCTGTGAATTTGTTCCACTAATTCAAATACTGCCTCTAATCTAGCACTAGGATCCTTTATTTTATCGTATGATTCGTCAAAAATATCATCAAAGGTCTTGAAACCTTTTTGCCGTAGTGTGTTCAAACTGCCCTGTGGTCCAATTATCACAAAAGGCCTTTGAGTCATGAGAGCACTTACCGTCTTTTCTGTAAAGTAAGGATACGGATGATTGAATACCGATTCCGAAACTATTGTCACTGCTGATTTTTTCACAAAGTCGTTTTTTCCAGACGGTGTCTGGTCAATATCTGGATGAATTACTTTGTCCAACTCAACGTTTCTCCACAGTTTCTTTAGATTGTGATTCAATTCCCAATCGTCATTTGCATCCACACCGATGCATCCAGTGTAAATGTTTTCCTTCCTATCATCTGATGTCTGGGAGGTCAAAAAATCCCCATATGATCCTATGTTAATAGCCACACAGTTTTTTTTATGCAGTTCCTTGTTTAAAATAAATTTACTGAATAGTTGTCTATGCATCCTGTGGGTGAAGTTCATGTGATGGAAATTAAAACATATCCGTTCTACATGTAGATCGTCCTCTTCCTCGTGTACAATATCAAAAACATCATTTGTACAATATGGTATATCCATGTCAAACCTAATGAAATTCCACCCGTCATGATTATTGTTCATTATTTCAAAATCATGTTGGTACATGTCTCCAAAAGATGGGATAAAAAAATCAGCATTAAAAATTTGGTGTTTCTTGAGTAAAGTTAAAAATTCTCGGAACTGCCTGCTCACCATGCCACCATGATCGTACCAGTGTGGTTCAACTGCTCCATTTATGATGAAACACTTCTTGCGATCGTTTGATTGTGTTTTTATTGTTTTTAAATCGTCCTCTACAAAGTTTTCAAAATGTAATTTAAATATCAAATCATACGTGTATGATTGTGGAGAATTTTTGAAACTTTTATATATTATGTCGTTGAATTTGGCATTATATATCATTTAATCTCGCATTAAAGGGCTCAACGTATAATTGCGCCTGCTCACTAATTCTATTTAAATCATACTTGCCACAGAACCTCATGAATCTGATTCCAACCTGATCGATGCTTTTGTTCTCTGCCTTGGCCTGTGCAATCGTTTGATCAAGTTCTTCTATGATGTCTTCTGGTTGTGCGTGTAGGTCAACCAATGCCCTGTTCCTTTCGTAGTCTTCTAATACCCTGTGTTCGTTGCCGTCGTGATCAACCCACTTGCTCAACATGAGATTGTTCCAAGTGTAGCCTTTTTCCTTACGATCCGCATATGCTTCCTGCAGGCCTATCTTGTTCTTTGTGCCCTTGGTACGCACACCTGGGTATGCTGAGAATATGTTGTCACTGGGATCACCCCTCATGGCTTTCTCGAATATCAACCACTCTGTGTCCGGTGCAGGTTTGGGTGCTTTCAATTTCTTGTCTATCACAGGCTTGCCTGTCTTGGCGTCAAACCATCCTTCGTGTGTGAGTGTGGTCTCGTTGACACCGTTGTACTGTTTCACACGTGGTGTGATTAACTGATTTAGATCTTTGTCAGTGCTTATGATAACATGTTCCTGGTCAGGATGTTTGTCTATCCATCTTGCGATGAGATCATCTGCTTCTGTCCTGCCGTTCCTCAGCACAGTTGCGTTTGTCTTGGTCTTTACGAAATCAACGAAGTCATCGTACACCTCCCAGAACACTTCATTCTCTTCTTTTTCCTTTTCAGTCATGGCGTCTGCCATTTCCTTACGATTACGTTTGTAGGGTGCATACATGTCTTTCCTGAATGATCTACCCTCTAAACAGAACACCACATGGGTTCCGCCAAAGTCCTGCCAGGCTTTTTTTATTGAATTCATCATGATGTGTATGGCCATTCCCACCTTCTCAGAAGTATCACCTCTGATCACATGTTTTGCCCTAAAAAAAGTGTTTGCTGTGTCTACTAAGATGTGTGCCATTACGACACCTCTGTTTTGCCGTCATCTCTTCTGTTGATCTGTACATATCCAGATCCAGTAACGTCTATGCCTTGTTCATTGCCGATAGTCCTACAAAGTGTTTGGAACCATCTGTCAACGATCTCTTCCTCACTAGCACCTTCGTATCCCGACTGCTTCAGCATGTTCACAAACTCGTCATTCCAATCCAGCTCAAAGAAACCGTTCCTTGGATTCTCAGGATTAACATTTAAGTTAAGAACTTTTACAATTGGCTCTTCACTTTTCTTCTTGCCTTTTTTGTCTTTAAGATTCTTCTTTTTGATAGTTGTCTTTGCTGTTTTCTTTACCTTCATAATATTATTATACCTTATTTTTACCTTTTAGTCTACCTATGTCCCCCATTGATTACCAAATAAATCAACATGCAATCTTGGAGTGTATTTGTAGCCGTTCTTCATAGCCATGTCCGCCACCTGCGATGCCGTTTTTGCCTGTCCTTCTTGTGTGGCTCCTACAGCCATCAAGTATATGTCACCCGTTACTCCTGCTCGAGCATATGCCTCTCTGGCCGCATCTACTTCTTTGAGATCCTGTTCATCCTGTACTACAAATTTGAAATATAAATGTGTGTTTGGTATAGATGCATACTGTCTGGCAACATCTGCTCGTATGGCCTTCTCCCATACCTCACCTGATATGCTCAACTTAGGACTCGTTGACCAAGTCACGTGTACTGGATCTTTTGTGTAGTCGCCCGCCGTCAGTCCATGCATGAACTTGTCAAAGTTGTCTTTCCAACTCTGTGTGCAGTTGGTCTCTATTGTTATGTTTTTTAGATCCTGGAATTCCGGCGATCTTATCAATGCCTCGATCTGTCTCTGCCACATCATGGGTTCACCACCTGTGATTATGAAGTGTACGTCTTGACCATTAGAACAGGTCCATTTGTTCTCCGGAGTGAATGCTGTGACCTTCTTTGCAATCTCATCAACAGGATCCCAGTCAACCAGATGCTTGTATCTCGAACTCCAACTGGCACTGGCATCACAACCTATATTCACTACGGGTAGATCCGAAATGTGTTTCAAATTAGATATGTCCTGTTTGTTGTAGGGCATGTCCTCTGGCTTGAGCCATTTTGATCTATCTCTGCCCTGTCCAAATCCGTGACAGTGGAAGTTGCAACCAAACGTCCTGAAGAACACACTAGGCACTCCAACGAATCTGCCCTCACCTTGTACACTGTAAAATATCTCTGAGTATCTTATTTTTTCCATATTTTTGGATCTATGTTTTTTGTTGCTTCGACTATGCCTTTTATTGTATATTGTTCTTGCTTTTTTGTCAATGTCTGGTTATTTAGATCAGGATAATCTCTGTAAAGGAAATGCTGTATTGTGTCAACATCTACATATTGGTTGAATCCCACGTGTACTTTATCAACATCTTTGTCAGCGATGGTTATGGTCATGGCGTCATCTAGTTGTTGCATGTTTTCAAACTCCATATCTATCCTGAATTCTGGTAAATCCATAGATCTGAAGCCCAACTTCATCCTTGTGATTCTGTAATTGTCCATTTTTCCATGTTCGACTAACTTGTCTAGGAAAAGGCTCATCTTGGCCACAAAGTCCTGTGCAGTTATATTATCCTTATGATCTGCGTATATGGTGTATATGTTCACCTTATTTCTTCTTGTTTTTGTCTAATCTTACGATTTTACCGTCTGTGTCTTTAAGATGTCCTACACTTTCTCTCTGGATGTCATGAACTGAAAAATTCGCCCAGTACAGTTCGAATGCCACACCATCCTCTAGTCCCTCGAATGAATGATATAGTCCCGGTTTTACTGCTGTGAAGTCACCTGGGTTCAATATTGTCTCGTCTACTAGATCGTAGTCTTTCTGCCACACCCTGATCTTCATCTGTCCGCTCATGACATAGAAACCATTCCACTTCCATTCGTGTAGGTGTTTACTACACACTCCGCCCTTCTTGTAGTCGATCCTGTGGAACTCCAGTGAGTTGTTTGCTAGTATGAGTTCTGTTTCGCCCCAGATTTTTCCTGCTTTGTTTGACATAAATTTTGTACCTTCCTATTCAATATTATATAGGATATTTAGATGAGTTGTCAATGGGGGAGCAAAAAACTCCCCCATCCTGGTTATACTGCTATGAAGTATAATAAACTAACTGCCGCAATCGCCAGACTGCCGCCGTTGAGTTCTGCGTGTTTACCACTCGCCGCCTTGATAACAACATAGGCAATGAAGCCTAGTGCGATACCGTATGCGATACTGAATGTCAGTGGCATGATCACAGCCGCCAACACCGCAGGTGCGTATTCACTCACATCATCCCAATCGATGTCCTTGAGGTTTCTCAAGAAGTAGGTTGCGATGAATATCAACGCAGGTGCCGTAGCAAAGGCCGGGATACTCTGGGCCAACGGAGCAAAGAACAAGCAGGCTAAAAATAGCACCGCCACTGTGACCGCCGTCAAACCAGTCTTTCCACCTTCTTTGATACCAGCACCACTCTCGATGTATGAAGTGGTATTTGATGTACCTGCAAGTGCACCAACAGATGTTGCCACAGAATCTGATAGCAACGCTTTGTCAATACCCTCGACTTCGCCGTTCTTGTTCACCTTGCCTGTAAGGTTAGCAACTGAAGTCAAAGTTCCTGCCGTGTCCATAAAATCCACGAACAAGAATGCAAACGCAGTTCCAATGAAACCTGCTGTAGCGATTAGACTAAAGTCTAGGCTAAAAGCATGGGCAGGACTTGGTATAGCACCAGCAACACCGTTGAGGTCGGATACTCCGAACACCCAAGCAATAATGCTGACTGCCAATATTCCAATGATGATCGCACCTGGGATCTTTCTCTTGTCTAGGATCGCCATTATGGCAAAACCCAAACCTGCTAATAAAACAGGCCAACTCGAGATGTCTCCAAGTCCAACTAGGGTGGCAGGATTGTCTACGACTATGCCTGCGTTCTTGAAGCCAATTATGGCAAGGAATAATCCTATACCGGCCCCGACCCCAAGTTTCATACTTCTCGGAATTGAATTAATGATGTATCTCCTAGCGGGTGTGACCGATAGCACGATGAACACCAATCCCGCCACGAATACGGCGGCCAGTGCCTGTTGGAAGGTGTAACCCATTCCAAACACCACACCAAAAGTAAAGAACGCATTAAGTCCCATACCTGGTGCCAGTGCCACGGGCCAATTCGCCCATAGTCCCATTATCAATGTTCCAACCACAGCGGCGATGATCGTTGCTGTGAAAACAGCACCGAAGTCCATTCCTGATCCTTCCGTAGAAAGTATCGCAGGATTGACCACCGTGATGTAGGCCATCGTTAGGAACGTGGCGACTCCGGCCATGATCTCAGTCTTTACTGATGTCTTGGCTTTTGTCAAACCAAAGAGTTTATCTAACATATGTTTCTCCTTTGTTTTTTGTTAAACGTTATTTTAAAGTGATTTGTACCTGTAAGTCAATACAACTTTTACGCTACTTGTCCCATTCTTCCCATGGGAAAACGATCCAAGCGGGTGCTTCGTCCTTGTTGATCTCATACCCGTGGTAATCTACTTTTACCTTGCTGGGTTTGTTGTTGATCAACGCGGCGAACCTAATCCGATCTTCACGCTTACCGAAGTTGTCAAGTATGTATTGAAATGTCTCTCCTGTGTCGTTGATATCGTCAACGATCAGAATTTTTTTTTGCCATGCGAATGCTTTTTCCAAAGCACGTAGGTCAGGTTTGGCAGTGTGATCTCGTAGTCTTATATCGAGTGCCTCGTGTGGAACCTTTATCCTGTGTGACAGGTAAACTCCAGGAATACAACCACCCCGGTTGATTCCAAGTATGATCGATGGCATCCAGTTGGAGTGAACCATCTTGTCCTCTATCTGTATCAGTGCGTTACGCATCTGACCTGTGGTGAAATAACTTTTTTTTACTTCTTCACTCATATTCCAAAATAAAAATTCATTAATCCTATTATTAATAGTGTGACAAGTATTGCGTTGAGAAACAGCAGTGCCCTGTCATGCCATAGGTATCCTACCCAGGCCCACCCTATTGTGCCAACCAGTCCGAACCACATGTCTATGTGTGGTATTGTGCCCACACTCCTGGCCGCTGTCGCCACCAATATAAAAAATACGGAAACCCATTTCACGTACCAAGATAGGTCTCCCTTGGGTGTGACCTTCTTAATCACCCTGGAAGAATTCAACTTCTTGATCTTGTCATCTAGTTTCTCTTTGATTGGTTCTATGCTATTTGGTGTATTGTTCATATACCCTGTTTATGTTGTTCTCTACTCTCACGAATGTTGCACACTTGGGCATATCCTTCAATCGTCTTGCCCCTATGTAAGTGGCAGAGGATCTCACGCCACCTAATATGTCTTCCACTGTTGGCTCAACAGGTCCTCTGTGTGGTAGGCTGATCCATCTTCCCTCATTTCCCCTGTATCCGTCCTTTCTCTTGCCGTGTTTCTCACGTGCCCTGTCCGAACTCATACCGTAAAATTCTACTTTGCCGTCCACCACTGGTTGTTCTGATTCGTCGTGTCCCGCCAACATTCCACCTATCATGACAGCGTGTGCCCCGCCACCGAATGCTTTTGCTATGTCTCCAGGCCACACACATCCTCCGTCAGCCATTATGTGTCCATCGACACCATTGGCCGCGTCAGCACATTCCACTATCGCTGAGAACTGTGGAACACCTATGCCGGTCATTGTCCTTGTTGTACACACTGAACCAGGTCCTATACCAATCTTGACCATGTCTGCACCGTTGATGATTAATTCTTCAACCATCTCGGGTGTGACCACATTGCCTGCTACTATGACTTTCTCTGGGTACTCGTCCCTTACTTGTTTGATGAAATCAACGAAGTTTTGATGGTATGCGTTTGCCACGTCAATGGTGATCATCTTGACATCAGGGAAATTAGATAAAACGTCTTGCATATTCTTGTAGTCTGCCGCTTCTGGATCCCATATCTTGTTTGTGCCTGTGCATACGCTGACACTCTGTAGCCTAAGTCCTGTACCAACTGCTTCTCTCCATTGCTCAACTGTGGTGCTTTTTGTGATCACGGTCATCATCTGATGTTTTTGTAAGACCTTTGCCATACTAAAAGTACCAACCCCGTCCATGTTACTTGCAAATATTGGAGTGAAGTTCATTACCTTGCCTGAATTCCTGAAAGTGAACTTACGTGTCATGTCAACATCACGCCTCGAACTTAACGTAGAACGTTTTGGTTCCATTAGCACATCATCAAAATTCAACTTGATGTCTTCTTTAATCCTCATTCTCTTTTTCCTTTTGTTCACACATGTGTTTCACGTTCTTGTAGTGATCCCATGCGTCCTGTAGTGCAGGGTATTTGTTCCTTAATTCTTCTTCGTTGTCGAATGTCAAACCGTCCACTGTGAAACCTGTTGAAACTGTGTTGACATTGAGATTGTCAAAGTCGTCATCTAGGTCAGCGAAGGAGTATGTGAAATCTCCGGTGTTCTGTATTCCGTCTGAATAACCCATTTCTATGTTGTCCGATTGCATGTTGGCCTGTTCAATCTTTAATTGTTTTTTTGTTTTTTTAGCCATGACCCTTCATGCTCATACAGATTTTGTAGAATTCGTCTCTGGTTGCTGGATCATCTTTGAATGCTCCCAACATGATTGCAGTAGTCATATCTGATTCGTGTTCTCTGACACCTCTGTGTGTCATGCAATGATGTTCTGCCTTTACAACAACTGCTATGTTGTCAGTCTTAGCATACTTCTTTAATTCTTCTGCGATCTGTGTGGTCATCTCTTCTTGTATCTGTGGACGTTCTACTATGTGATGTACGATCCTATTGAATTTGCTCAATCCTATCACCTCGCCGTTGGGGATTATACCTACCCATGCGTTACCCACAATGTTCTGTAGGTGATGGGCACACGTGGACTTGATCGATATTGGACCACTGGTGTACATGCTCTTGTAACCCATGTTAGGAAAACTTGTTATTCTCGGTGCTGGCTTGAACCTACCACCAAATGTTTCTCTGATGTACATCTTGGCCACACGTTTCGCAGTTTCCTGTGTGTTGTGATCGTTTTCTGTGTCAATGACAAGACTGTCTAATACACCTTGTAATTTTTCTTGTACTTCTGCCTGTAATAACTCCATCTCGCCGTCTTCTATGAATTCAGAGATGTTGTCATTGGAATGGAATCTCTTGCCTGCCTTCTTGATTCTCTCTTTTATCTTTTTACTGATTGGTGTTTCAGGCATCCAACTGTCTTTCAAAATGTCCTCGCTCATTATTGTATTTCCTTTTTGTGTGTCTTGTTATACCATTGTACAGCAGTAGCCACCACGTTGTCAATGGAACTTTGTGTAGGTTCCCATCCTAATATTGTTTTTACTTTGTCTATGTCTGCAACCAAGTAGGCTGGGTCGCCTGGTCTGTTGTCATGTATCTCTATTTTCATTTCGCCTGCGTGTTTTTGCACTGTATTTAGAAGTTCTTTGTTGGAAGCAGGAGCACCTGAACCTAGATTGAAAACTTCTGAAACAGGATTTTCTGAAGCGTAGTTCAACGCTTTGACGTGTGCGTCCGCTAGGTCCATCACATGCACGTAATCCCTCACACATGTTCCGTCATCTGTTGGATACTTGTCACCAAATATCTTGAACGTCTTGCCTTGCTTGGCGGCCTCTATGGCCAGTGGTATGATGTGTGTTTCTTTTTCCCTTAGTTCTCCAATCTCACCTTCTGGATCTGCACCAGCGGCATTGAAGTATCTCAGACCTACACTGCTCAAACCGTATGCCCTCAAGTAATCTCGACACACCATCTCTATCATCAGTTTGCTACCACCGTATGCACTGATCGGATTGGCGACGTCTGTCTCCATGGCCAACTGCATTCCGGGATCACCGTATGTGGCCGCACTGGAACTGTAAACGAATGTCTTAACATCACACTCGATAAGTTTGTCTAACAACGATATAGTAGTGATTAAATTATTTTTGTAATACAAAGATGGATTGGCAACGCTCTCAGGCACACTGGTGCTACCTGCGAAATGTATACAACTGGTTATGTTGTACCTGTTGATTATCTCGTCAATCCTGTCTATCTCCTGTGGGAGATTTAAATTGTAGTTTGGTCCAAATGATTTCAACCCTTCCCTGTAGTGTCTGTCCACTGTGATTGGTGTGTATCCGTTCTTGGCCAACAGTTTGCAGGTGTGTGAACCCACATAGCCTGCTCCGCCTGTGACCAGTACGGCCTTGCTGGAACCTTTAATATTTGGATTCTGATACTGCGTTTCTGTAGTGTTGTCCATCTCTTCTCCATTGTTCACCCTTGCCTGTCATAATGTCTATCATCCTGTCTATGGTACCGTTGGTCCAATCAGATAATTTACCTATACTAGGGGATGGTTTGCTTAATAATACATCTAGTTTGTTCATTGCGTCTTCCATCGACCATGGAACATACATTCTGGTGTGGTCATTTGCGAAAGTCTCCGGGAATGACCTGTATGCCGGAAACAGTGTGTTGCAACCCATTGCGTCTGCTTCACTGACTGTGTTTGACACCCAGTCCTGTAAAGCACAGTTGAACATCACTCTCGAGTCTGCGAGAAGTTCGTAGTATTCGTTCTTCTTCAAGTTCTCGTGAATTGTGATTGTACCTTGTTTCGCAAGATACTTGGCCTCGTCCACAAAGAATTGGTTGTTTGATCTTAAAGGGCCACCTTGACATATCGCGAATTCAACGTCTGGGTGTTTCTCTTTGTATTTCAATGCCAGCGTCATGTAGAACTGTGGTTGCTTCTCTTGATCCCATCTCGCTCCAAATATAACTCTCTGTTTCCTTTCAATGAAGGGCTTCCTGTCTGGCACTCTGCCTTGTACCTCTTCCTTGCCAAAGCTCAATCCTGATATGTTGTATATGGGTGCCGACCAATTCGCTATCCTCATGTGTGCCACCATCTCTTCATTGGTCGCTAGTATTTTCACATTGGGAATTTCATTGCACATCTGCTCATACATGCTCATCCACTTGCTCATGCCCCATACGTGTACGAAGTCGTCAGGATCTATGGCCTGTGCCAAGCATCTCAGATATATCGTTGGTCTGTGTTTTTCTTCAACTTGGTGTAAGATGTAAGGCAGTGATTCCATGCCTGGTTGGAACATGTCCTCGAAGAATATCACATCCTTGTTCGTCACCTCACCGTTCCTCATCATCTGTACCAGATTCATCATCTGGCTCATGCCAAAGTAACTTCTGCCGTGTGCGTCTAACACCTGACCTACACTGATCGCTTTTGTGTCATCTATGGTTGTGCCTGGTACCACAACGTAATCAATTCCTCTTTTGTTGTATGCCCTCTCAGTCCAGTCCTGTAACTGTAGTGTGTATCTGCCTTCGTAGGGCTCTAGGCCCATGTAAAATATCTTCATAATTGTTTGACCTCATTTCCCCCTTGTGGGTTTGCGTATATGTGTGTTGTGTATCCTGCCATTGGATTCTGTGTGACGTACTCCATGATCTTATTTAGAGTTTCTTGATTGCCTTTGGAACTTTCTATGTATCTCTGGTAACAAGGTTCTTGCCTGTAGTGTTTCTTTGTGAAGTTGTCCATGACTATGGTACCACCCCACGTGGTGTCAAAGTCACTCAGATAATTCTCACTGTAGTACTCGAACATCCTATCGTGATTACAGTTCACATTGGCCTCTGGTTCAAATATCATTCTAATCAGCATGTTTTTCTTTCCACTCCTGTAGTTTAACTTGATATTCGCTTTCTGTCAATCCATGCCATCCAACACATCTACCGATAGGTGACCTGCCGCAAGGACAAGTTTCCTTCTTCTTGAATATGTCGTCATAGTTCTCCCTGTATTTGGAGTTTGACGGCCTAGATTTTCCGTCCCAACTACCCGGCATTTGCCTTCAAGTATTTGATCATTGTATCCACATCTGAAACTTCGAATGGATCATTGTCGTCACTGGCGTTGTTCTTGCCTTCTTCAACGAATGTTTTCACGACCTCTCCGTTGTCCACCAGCATTGAATATCTCCATGATCGCATTCCAAACCCCTGTTTAGGTTTGTTGACCAACATGCCCATGCCCTGTGTGAACACGCCTTCTCCGTCTCCGATTGGTTTCACCTTCTCGATCTTCTCATCTCTGAACCAAGCGTTCATGACAAATGCATCATTTACAGACAAGCAGTATACTTCGTCAACACCAAGAGCTTTCAGTTGATCATACTTCTCTTCGTATCCTGGTAGTTGTTGTGAACTGCAAGTGGGTGTGAACGCCCCTGGTAGGGCAAACACAACAACTTTTTTATCGTCAAAAATTTCCGCAGTATCAACGTCTTTCCATTCACCACCTATGAAAGTGCAACCACCCACTGCGTCGTTGTCGCCTGTTCTTGTTTTAAAGTTTGTATATGGTACTCTCACTATTTCCTCTCCTTGATTAGTTTGATCTTGCCCGTGTTTGTGTGCTTTATCCTGTGGTCATTCTGTAGGGCTAGGTGTAGGAAAGATTCGTACTTGTCTTCCTTGACCATCAGAGTGATGCAGTCGTCGTCATTGTCATCCCAGTCTGTGCCTGACCAGATGAAATCCTTGCCATACTTCATTCCCAGGTTGCCCGCCGTCGTGCATATGTTCGCCACTGCGTCCACCGTTGTGTATGAAGCGTTCAAGCCACCACCTTCTATGGGTAGGTATCCCATCCTAGATGTTGCCCTTGATTCTTTGAATTTAATCTCTTTCATATACTGCGTGTGAGCCATTCTCACCGTCCTCCGCTACGTCTATTTCAATCTTCCTACCTGGATATCTTTTCGCTATTGCAACGTACAAATCATCTGATATCATCTCACAAGATTTGTAATCCAGTTTCATCGTTCCGTCTGCGTACATGTTCTCCATCCATCTCTTGAACTGTATGAATTCTATGTCTCGGTCATCGTGGAAAACCTCTATGGCAACCTTGAAATGGAATATGTGTCTGTGAGGGTGTCCCAGGAAACTTACATCATATTCATCGCCAGTGGCCAGTTTGGGATCGTCCAGTGCCGCTGGATACTTGTGGATGCCTTCCTTACGGAATGTGACCCATATCATCTTGATAGCCTTGTTGGCCTGCTCTTTCAGAGCTTGATCTCTCATGTCTTCAGTGCTCATTTGTTTCGTTTCCTTTCCTTTTCTAACATGTCTTGTAATAATTCAACTTGTGCTTCTAGTTCTTCTACTCTTTTAACAAAATGATCGGCACCATACATACCCATCTTTTCTAATTTCTTATTGTCTTTGATCCAAGCATTGTAACTGGCTAGACCTTCTCTGTACTTAGATTGCTTCTTTGGCATCGCTTTCCTCTATTGGTTCGTCCTGTTTGTATTCTTTCCAGGAAGTGAATCCTGCACTCTGTTTGAAGTGATCCATTGTCATGGTCCACACACCTGGATTGGTGCTGTCAAAGTCCACATCATCCACTTTGATACATAGGTTGTCGTCATCCTCAGATTTGGGGAATATGATCGAACAGAAAGGTATGAACTTCTCGTGTGTCCATATGCCCTCGAATCTGGCTTTGACTTCCTTGTGTAGGCTGTGTGGATAGTCTATGGTCACGTAGTAACCTTTCCTAAGCAACCTGATCATCTGATTGATCTGTGTTGCGTGATTGTGCATAAATGTCCTGTTAGCACCAAAGTATATCGCTTCTGCACCGACCTTCTTGGCCATTTCTTCAATTTCGTCATAGTAGAGGTCATTCCTCGCAAGGAACAATGTCTGTTTTCCAAATGCCGGGGTGTGTTCCACTTCCAGTCCTGAAAATACACCTACACTATTACTCTTGCCTGTTTTGTAATCTCTGTCCATGTCTTATTATAATATTGTTTGACTAGTTTGTCAATGTCGCTTTTGCCCTTGCGATGGCGTCTTTGATCATCAACTTGGTCCTTTTCAATCTGGTAAGCACCTCCTTGCTTTCGGTACTCCTGTCTTTGAGTCTGTCTTTGGTAAGTTGTGCCACCTTCCTATCGAGATACTGGTGCTCGTCTTGTAGTTTCTTTAGTTTTTTGCTTTTTTTTCTTTTTGTTACCATGTTGTCCTCCTATTCAAATAAAGAACTGAAATTGTTCGTACCTTTACCACCTCCTGTTGCTCTGGCCCATCTGTTGCCCCTGATGTCTGCTAGATAACTTGATGCGTTTGCAATTACTTCCATAGGCTTCTCGCTGGTAAACACCTCTTCAACCAAAGTGTTGAAGTACAGTATGTTCCTCGGAACGTATATGCTTGGTTCGTCTGTCTTGTCACTTGCTTTTGTTTTTCTCCAGTGTTTTACTTCTGGTCTGTATTTCCTTGATTCTATGTCGTTGAGATCGTTTGCGATCTGTATTGCCCTGATCTGGTTGTACACGTTATGGGCCATCATTAATACATAACTGAAACTGTCCCAACTTGTAGCACCAATTTTGCCATTCTTGTTGACGTCCTGCTCGCCATACCAACATACATCTTTCATTTTCAATCTACGTCCAATACCACTGTCAAACGGAAACTGTATATCGGATCCTTTCAGTGTTTTATCATCCGGTGCCTTGTCCATCACGAACGACCACCTGTCTGGAGTGAATGAGTTGTGTGTATATACAAGTCCATTAGCAGTTGATAAGAATGCTGATGCACTGTCAAAACTTATTGTGAAGTTCGGGTTTATGTGTTTCCTAACCTGCCTCTGTACCTGTGTAAGATAACAACCCCAATCCATCTGTGACGTACCTAGTACGTGCATCCAATCTTTGCCGTCCAGTTTCTTCTCATCTCTCATTATGATTAGACGCTTGAGCATCACTTCCATGTCACACATGTTGATACCACCCATAGCCCATCCTTCAAATTCAAAATCTTTGACAGCGTCATACCATATCTGTGCTGTGTTCCAGTCATCTCCCTGTAACACGTTCAATAGTTTTGTTTGTCCTAGCCTGTTCTTCTGGAAGAACTTGTTATTGTATATGGTACCGTCCAGCGTGTCCTGGAAACTGTTCAATCCTGTTTTTGGTCTGTTGAGATCATCTGCCGCCCACGTGGGTACATCCAATGTCATGGCCCAATCGCTTGTGAGCTCTAGCCAGTTAAGTATGTCAGATCTAACTTTGTTTGCTTTGTTACCCTCGAAGTCCTTCCAATCAAATTTTATTACACCTTTACCTATCTGGTATCCGCCTGAGTCACCTACTATAGTAGAAAATTCTCTATCTCTGTTTACGAACATGTGATCTCTGTCGCCAACCTTTTCCATGTCCAAACAGGCATGTCCGGCCGAGTACAGTGCTGTGGGGTAAGTGAACATTCCTTCTTTTGGATTAATGAAGTTCAATCCTTCCACGCCATTCTCAAAGCCTTTTGGAATCCTGTCTTCGGATATGTGTTTGCCTTCTGAAACTCTCTGTTTGCTGATAAACGTGTTGTAGAAGTTAGATATAGCAGGCAAGAACACCGCGAAGTCTCTGCTCAACTCCCCTAAGTGTTCCTGCTTACTATTATCCGTCGTCATTATTGCGCCTGTGCTGGTATGATGTATTGATACTTGCCCAATCCTGAATCAACAGAGACCTGCATCGCACCCTCGTTAGAGAAGTGTAACGTGACCTTCGCTGAATCAGATAGTTTAAGTATTTGTAGCACCTGTCCTACAGGCCAACTCCAACCTTTGTTAAGTGTGCCCTTAACGTCAGTTGCGAATACAAACTCACCACCATGTGATGCCTGATCACCGAAAGTGAAAATCAAGTTTCCATCTTCAGTTCTCACAACAAAGGAGTTGTGTTCAGTGTTTGCAGTTGCCTGGAAGTTGAATCTTTGCACACTCGCCACTGAGGGTTCGATCTCCACGTCCCACTTAACACCCTTGAACTTCACGGTCTTAAGTTTCTCGTTGATGATCTCAGCGTTCATGAATCTGTAGTCATTCTTGAAGTCACCCTTTTCATTCTCGAAATGGATTCCTGTGGGAATAGTTGCACCGTTTCTCTCACCGGACAACACAGTTATGTTTGCCTTCTCCTTGTACTCCGGACACTTCAAGTGGATATCTAATTTACCCATTTGAGGCATACCAAATGTACCAGACATTTCTGTCTGTGGCTTGTGGAAAGACCCTTGCAGGATCACGGATCTGTCTTCTGCCATGGAGTCGATTGAAGTTTCCTTATCGTCTCCGGTGATTTTAACAAGATCCAAGAATCCCAGTCCATGCGTATGTTTAACGATGTCTTTTAAGATGTCTATCATAATGTTCTAATTGTATATGATATTTAGGTCTTAGTCTAGTGTTATTTCATTAACTTTGTACACAACTGGATTTTGTTTACCAGGTTTCTTGAATATTGCGTAACTGGCCTCTGGTCTGAATTGACCCATTTCCATTATTTCATAACCTTCATTTTTTATAATTTCCGTCATGCTAGTTTTGGTGTTGTAACTCCAATATCCGGATTTGGCCTGTGCTAATTCTCTGTCAAAGTGACAGTCGGCATACTGTATAAAACAGTGTCCGCCTGGTATCAGTACCCTGTTGATATCATGAAGATATTGTCTTATACGCTTCTGCGATAAAAAAACAAATGTGTCCCAACTGAAAACAAAATTACAACTGCCTGTTGGAATATTTGAACACGCGGCCTCTTCAGTCACGTAAAATTTTAGATATTTTTGATGTGCCGGAGGAAACATTTTCCTTATAATTTGTTCACGATCACCTAACACATCTAAGAAATAATTGAGCCGCCACGCCCTAAAATCCATAGAAAACATTCCGTTTCCTGGACCTATTTCGAGGCTGTTGTACATATTTGATCGCCCAAAACTATAAATTTTTGATCTTATGGCGTGTTTCAACATCTTATCAACTTGCTGTTTGATCAACTTATCCGCTAAATCGGCCCTAAACCAGTCTGTGGTTTTATCCAATCTATCTATCATTTCCTTATTGTTGGCATCAACAGCCAACTCAATGTCCTTCAGTATCTTTAGATTGGAATCTATCAACTCCTGCAGGTCCTCTTTTTTGACCCTTTCTAGTTTTTCGATCAGTAATTTTATTTCTTCTATGCTTAACATAATGATATTTAGAATTCAAACAGTTTGTTGAATGTGTTCGTGGTTTCTGTTGACTGCACGTCCCAACCCAATACTCCTATAAGGTTGTCGATCTTCTGGTCAAGTATCGTGGCCTCCATGGCATCACCGTCAAATGGCAGTTCTTTGAACCATTCCGGTATACGCATCTCATCAACAGGGTACGCAATACTAGTGTAACCCAGCGGATTCTGTTTTAGTTTACACACAATAACTTTGGCACCATCCGTTATTGGCATACTGTACTTGTCGCCATACATCTCTCTACACTTATTCCAGTTCATGCTGGCCCTAACATGTCCTGGCATGTTAGTCTTACCTGCCTTCTCTTCTGCCGCTGTGTACTTGGTCATGTTGTTTGCCCTCTTGGGAGAACCTTTCTCCCACCCTGGCCTAGATTTAAACTCTGCTCTGAATTCACTAATTTTTTCTAGCACTTGCTCTTCTGTTTTTCCTGTCAGTACCATGTACAGTAGGTCACTCAAGAAGTCCTGTACGAAAACAGGTGTGTCTGAACGTTTGAGATCCAATCCCATGGCCTTCATCTTGCCCTCCTTACCTTCTACATCAGCACGTTTGCCTTCCTTGTCATAGTAAAGCACGGCATATCTCTTCTTTGTGATGAACAATCCCTTAGACGCCACTAGTTCTCTGCCCGCGGCGATCACTTCACCACGTGTGCTGGGACAATGGAAGCCCTTGGTCATGAACGCTTTGAACGATCCATTAACCTCATCTGCTATCCTGTCATACAGTGCCACAACTGAATCTTTGGTCCATGGTATGACACCTTCATTGATCTCTTTCTGTAGTGTCTTGTATGCCGAGAAGTAAACAGAATCAGTGTCTCCATACACAACACTTTCACCCTTGTGGTCATACTTGCCAGCCACGATCTCATTGACCTTGCTGGCCATGTGTTTTGTGATACATCTGCCTGTAAGTGTTACTGATTGTCCTATCCTGATGTCAAAGAATCTACATCCTGGATTTAGTATCGCACCATACAGGCTGTTCAAGTTAATTTTTTTCACAAGTTGTCTCTTGTCCCAGTATTCCCTCTCGATCTCGTTGTCTCCACACTCACGCATCTTCTTCTGCATGTCCTGTCTCTCCGCGTACCAACGTTTCAACAGACCTGGAATAATTGCTTCATGTTCGTAAGTGAATATGGTACCATTAGCACTCAGCATCCATTTGTTGTTGCCATCGAATATGATCTCGTACAGTTGTGCCGCACTCATACGCACACTGGTTTTGTCCTCCCAGTCAACAATTATCTCCGTACCTTTCTCCTGATTCATCACGGCCTGGTACTCCCAACTACCAAACTGGCTGTCCCATGCCGCCGCGAATGATTTCTTGGCGTGTTTGGCCCTATTGATCTCTGCTGAAGTGATCACTGGTCTTATCTGACCCACTATGGTCTCAGGACCCATGTTCAATGCCCTGATCACACTAGGGTACAGTGAGTTTATGTCAACAGATCCTATCCAGTCGTGTATTCCTTTTTGTGGGGTCGCCACGTGGGCTCCTGCCGCAGGTTGATTCTCCTCACCGTCTTTCTTGTACTTCCTGGCCGGCACCTGCATTCCACGTCTGTGTGTTTCATTTACGATTGCCTGTTCTGTGACTGCAACTGCACCCATCGTGGTCTGTAACAGCACAGTGTTCTGGTGTGCTATCTCATTGGCCAGTTCTATGAACTTCAATTTCTTCTCAAGTTTGGCCAGTAGTGCTGTGTCCTGCCTGTTGTATTCTATGAACAATCCAAAATCATTCTTGTATAGGTTATCTAGCGATCCCTCATAAACTGTCTTCCTCTCACCTAGTTCATGTTCGCCTATTGCATCAAGCCTGAAACTGTGTCTCTCCTCATATGTGTATTTCCTGTATAGTTCCAACAAGTCCAAGTGTACACGACCCACAAGATCAAAACTCAATTGCTCCCGTCCGTATTTCTCAAACACCCTCTTCTTTGGTTTCTCTCCCCAGAAACACAAACGTCTCGTATCATCACCACTTAATACTTTCTGTATCCTACCCACGGTGTATGGGATATCGTAACCTTCACTGTTCCAACCCGACAGGATGTCTGCGTCCTGCACCAGTTCCAGGAATGCGTCCAGCATGTCTTTCTCTTTCTCGAAAAGCATGGTGTTGTCAAATCTTTTCGTCAGTTCTTTAGCGTCCTGCATACTGATCGTCTTGGGAGGCACAGCGAATGTGACCAGTTGGTCCGTCCAGCTCATGTAACAACTTATGGCAGTTATGGGCATGAACGGATCATCTGTTGTTGAATAACCCCGATCGGGATCGAAGTCCACTTCAATGTCGAAGAACATGACATTCAATTTGGGCGTCTCCTTGCCCAGGTAGTTCTCTTCCAGGCACCTGAACACGGGATTGATGTCATTCTCGTACAGTTGTTTGTTGGATCTTATTCGCTGTTCCTTTATGAATTCCTTTTGTGTGCTACACTGCACCCGCTGTAATGGTGCACCGGTCATTGACCTGTGTTTGCCCCTGGCGTCCTCGTAGTAGAACACGTACCTGGCATCATACTCCGTGAATATCCTGCCCTTCTTGGGATCACGTTCTACGACGTATATCTTGTCCTCGTCCTTCTTGTATAATGCATCTATGTAACTCATCTTACCACCATCCTGCGGCCACGCCGTATCCAAATATATTAACACAACTGAAGTAGAAAGTCAAAATCATCACCCATGCCGCGCCTCTCCTGTATGATGCGTAACACTGTGTGGTCGCACCAACGAAGAATGCTGGATACACTATGAGCATGTTGGGGTCTCTGGCGGATATGGCTAGGGTCATGCTGGCCGCAACCGTGAAAACGAAACTGACGAGTTCAAAATAGAACGCCGTCCTGTCACTCTCAAAACTGCGAAGCCAGAATGATCTGACTTTCGCTAACATTAAAGTTTGCCGGCCGTGTTAAGTATGCTCTCCAGCGTGTCCATCTCGTCTGCGATGTTCTGGTAGTTACCTTTGTGTGCAACGGATATCGCTTTGTTGATCAGTGCTGGTTTCAATTCTAGTTCTTCTGATATTGCTTTTACTGTGTCTTTCAATCCACCCTTCAAATCTTCTACTTCACCTAGTACCTGTGAGCCTTGGGAAATGATCTGGATCAATTTCTGCTTTTCAGCGTCGTTAAAGTTTCTTACTGCCATTTGTTTCTCCTGTTGTTTATGAAAGTATTATAATACACTTTTTCGTTTGTGTAAACTATTTTCTTTGTGGATCCATTATTGGTTTGATCTTGTCATCCCAATCCGTGCTAGATTCAAATATAGAGCACTCGGCAATAGTGGCGTCATCCACGTCTTTGGTAAATTTATTCCAGGTACTACTTGATTTCGATTTGTATCGAAAGTCTGAATTGATAATTTTACCAAACTCCTTGATATCGTCAAACAACGCATCGCAATCTTTTGATGTGAACACGGCAAAATTTTCCGTGAGTACCCTACGTTCTAGTCCGTTGTAAGACTCTCTAAGTCGATCAAAGTGAACTGGATTTGAGTGATGATCGAAAATCAAGGTATGCACCCCTTCTAATATATTGGGATCTATTTGATCATGTTGGACCGTGCCTGAAACTAGCAAATCAACTCCATCGAAATATTTGTTTTCATACCAATGATTATGGAATGTGTATTTGCCTTGATATCCGTATAGTTGTTTGTACTGCTTGTGCTTTCTACTGAGCCATGTGTTTGCAGGACATCCGTCAACGTTGATGCATTCTTTGATGCTGTCCACTCCATATTGAGATATAAAGAAATCTAGATTTGAAAATCCACCTATCCACCCAACTTTGTTTGGTTTGAAATTATGCATTACTTTATTCAACAATAGGTAATCAACGAATCGGTAAGGCAAGTACATGGTGTCTTCCTTGATTAACTCTTCATGGTGGCTGTCGTTGATTTGTTTCTTGAGGGTGTACCAAAATTTCCAGTCCATGGAACTATTTAATTAGGTCCAGCAGTGATACTATTTCTTCTTGGTGGCCACGTTCTTGGCCTTGCCACGTCTATTCTTGTTGGGATCTTCTCTTCTCTTCCTGCTGGCCGCCGACTTCCTGCCTTTCTTGCCCAGTGCGTGTGCTTTCGATCTTGGTAGGCACTTGGGTTTTCCTTCCTTGCTGGAACCCCTCGCACAGTCTCCCCTGATCTTGCCATCAGGACCAAAACGCACCCATTTGTCCTTGAACCATTTCTTGAGGTCCTCGTTCAGTGTTTCTGAGAACACCAATTCACCACAGTTCACACAGAAGTCTACGTCCTCTTTCT
>Ga0255758_10000332_pt1 | contig 52395 bp, 51 predicted proteins | sample 011ome_24_FD_179958 | JGI IMG/M metagenome (GOLD analysis project Ga0255758, IMG submission 179958) | Coastal salt marsh microbial communities from the Groves Creek Marsh, Skidaway Island, Georgia - 011513CT metaG (version 2) | ecosystem: Environmental > Aquatic > Marine > Intertidal zone >... | reverse complement strand
GTTCTTCCTATAGAGCCGTGGTAGACCACCACGTTGATAGGCTGGATGTGGAAGCGCAGTAATGCGTGCAGCTGACCAGTACTAATAGCTCAATTGGCTTGATTTATGCACTGAAAAAAATTTTTATGTAAATTTTTATTATTATTTTAAAAAACCCTAACAGAAATGTTAGGGTTTTTTTTACTGTGGGTTATGTCTTTATTTCAATTGATTTTAAAAAATATAACTACAGAAAGTTTTAATTATCGAAAATATAATAATTAAACCTGAATTTAATCTTTTTTTAAAAAATAAAGATTGTTTAAGCTACTTTAAAAATTTAACTTTATAAGCCGAAAAAAAATAATTTTAAAAATTTATTAATTTTTTTACAGTTTTGTTTCTTTCAATTAATTTATAAATAGCTTCAATAACACCTGAAAAAATAAAAGTTGAAATTAAACTATATGTAAAAAAAGGAATTGCCAAAGTATAACAGAGCAAGAGACCCTCAAAATTATAGGCATAGGATCCTAAGCTCCATACTCCAAAGTTAGTTATTACAAAAAATAAACTAGCTCCTAACAATGCTCCAAAAACTCTATTTAAAATAGTTCTAGCAAAAAACTTAGATCCAAGCCCAATTAGAATGACACTTCCCCAAGTAAATAAACTGACTTCATGAAAACCAATAATAAAGTCAGTTAATATAAAACTTATAACTACAGAAGGCAAATATCTGACCCCCAAAAGTACTGGTACATAAAAACTTATAGCCAATAAACTTGTGAAATTCGGTGGATGAGGAATAAACCTACTAATCGCAAGAATTATAAATATTCCTATTGATATCTTAAAATAATTCATATTTGAAAATCAATTTATTAACACTTTTATATCAATAATTCTAATAAATTGTCTTAGAATTTTCTTGTTAAACCAATGCGTAATTGTCTCCCATCTTGATTATAGGTTATTGGCCTTTCATATCTTTCATTAAGTAAATTAGAAATATTTAAATTCCAAATAGATCCATATAAATTCTTTGTTGCTGCAAAATTAATTATATTTGTGCTTTTAACCTCTACATTGCCACTTGAGATATCCCAATGTTTACCTGTGTATTTATAATTAAAATTCATATCAAAAATTCCAATTACTGAACTGTTAAATTTTTTATAATAATTTGCGCCATAAGTTATATCTGGTCTTCGTAATTGAGCGCTTCCATTTGTAGTTTTGCTTTTTGAAAAATTAGTAAATAAAGAAATTTTTTGATTTTTTCCATTAAGGATCAGCTCAGATTCTATACCCTCTTGATTTAAATCAAGTTTTTTATTTTCATAGCTTTTATAATCGCTAGTCTGTTCTATTCTATCAAAAATTTTTGCCCTGTATGCAGTAGACTTAATGGTAAAATTTTCTTGAAGATCGTATGAAGCAAATAATTCATTAGTAGTACTTTTTTCAGCATCTAAGTTTCTATTACCTTTATAATTATAGTCTGCAGCACCATATAATTCATAAAGCGATGGATTACGTAATCCAGTTGAATGACTAGCTCCAATTTTAAAATTTTCAAATGTGGTAGTTAAATTTGCTTTATAAGTATGGTTGAGACCTGCGGTTTTATGATTATCCAATCTTCCATACAAAGAAAATATAGATATATCCGATACTTTGTAGCCCACATTAGTAAACAATCCAAAATCATCTGTATGACCTTTCAAAGATTGTTTGTATGAACCTCTGTTCTCAAATTTACCCCAATCATATTTATATTCTGATCCAAAACCAAAAGAAAAGTTTTCATTATAATTTATTTTTCTTTCACCTTTAATAGTTAATGAATCACTATTATATTCATCTAAAAAACCATCATTATGATAATCTCTGTCGTAAGCGTGATAATGAATTATTAAAAAATCATCTTTATTTTTATAATTTCTACTTATTCCAGATTGAAAAGCATACATTAAGTTATCCGCTAAATATCCTTCTTCAGAAGATAAACTACCATCATATTTTGATTTTGTTTTTCTTGAATAAATGGTTGATTTAATAGTCGTATTATCATCAATCCATTTTTTTGCATTTAGATTAATTTGAAAATTATTGGAGTCATCATTTTCTTTTCCGCCTGCTTTTGCACTATTGGTATTACTTTGATTTTTTGCTCCCTTAAAATTTATATGCCAACCTTTGTCAGTTATATTTGTGTAATTACTATCTATAGAATAATTTTTTTTATCGAATCCACTTATTGAGTATCTATTTTTGTAATCAACTGCTGTTATGAAATTTATTGCGCCAGCAATTGCACTTGGTCCAAACTGGGCTCCTGACGAACCTTTATAGACTTCAATTTGTTGAATAGTTTGAATAAAATCTTGGCCAAAATCATGCAATCCATCAGTTGTGGATTGATCATTGATGGCAATACCATTTAATAATACTAATGTGTGATTAGACTCTGCCCCTCTAGTAAATATAGAACTTTGCTGTCCACTTGGTCCATTCTGATAAACGTCTAAACCAGGTATAATTTTTAAAATATCATTAACACTGTTTAATCCATATTTTTCAATATCTTCTTTTGTTATTATTGTTTTACTTATTCCCTTTTCAGAAATTATTGAGGTATTATTTGTTTTAATGATATTTATACATGTTGTTCCGATTTGATTATCCCAACTACAAATAGGTAAATTTTCTGCTTTGACCAAAAAAGTGTAAAAACTTAAAACTAAAATTAAATAAATAAATCTCATCCACACCATCCATTTTTAAAGACTAAATTGTAAAATTTAATCATGTTATTTTAATGCCGATGCTTTTTTAAAAGTAGAACTAGACTTTTCCTGGCCTTCATTCAACAACGGGCTAAGTTGGGTGGCGCTCCGACTTTACGGTTGCAGGTACAGCCAAAGAATTACACTTTGATTTCCCACCATGCATTTCAACTTAAGAAAATATTTATTTCATTTTAAAATAAAAACAACAAATAACGATGAATACTCTTTTGCAAGGCAATTATGCCTATATATTTATGATAATATCTGTATATATTTAATATATGTTAGGATCGAGTAAAAAAATAAAAGTTGGAGCAACACAGATAAATAATGGTTTCTCAGGCCAATATTATCTTCCTTACTCTATTGGTCTTTTATATGCGTTTATCAAACGTAATTCCAATAGATCAGAAATTTATGAATTTAATTCAATCATTTATAAAAGAAAACTTTTAGATGAAAGTTTTGAGCATTTAAAAGATAGAGATATAGTTTTATTTAGTGTTTATGTATGGAATGAACAAATTTCACTTTCAATTGCAAAAAAACTAAAAGAATACGATCCAAACAAATTTATTATTTTTGGAGGTCCTTCTGTTCCTGATAATAATTTTAATAAGGCAGAAGAATATATAAGAAAAAACAAATTTATAGATGTTTTGGTTCATCAAGAAGGTGAAAGAACTATATTAAAATTGTTAGATGAGTTTCCAAATAATGATATGGCAAATACTCCTAATATTAGTTATTTGGAAAATAATACATACCGTAATGTTCCAAATTTACCAAGATTAAGAGATTTTGAGACAGTTCCATCTCCATATTTGTCAGGAATTTTTGATGATTTAATTTTAGAAAATCCAAGTGAAAAGTGGCTAGCTAGCTGGGAGACGAATCGAGGATGTCCATTTTCATGCACTTATTGCGATTGGGGGTCTGCAACAAATAGTAAAGTATCTAGAATGCACTTAGATCGAGTTTTAGACGAGCTTGATTGGTTTTCAAAAAATAAAGTAGCATTTATATTTTGCTGTGATGCTAATTTTGGGATGTTGCCTAGAGATTACGACATTGCTTTAAAGGCAGCTGAAAATAAAAAAAAATATGGATATCCAGAAGTTTTATCTGTTCAAAATACTAAAAATGCGAGGGAAAGAGCTTATAAAGTTCAAAAATTATTAGCTGACTCTGGCTTAAGTAGAGGTGTAACCTTAGCAATGCAGAGTGTTGATATGGATACTTTGAAAAGAATTAAGAGAGACAATATTTCCATAGAAGATTATCAGGATTTACAAAAAAGATTTACAAAAGATGGAATAACAACTTATACAGAATTTATATTGGCTTTACCAGGAGACACTTACAAAGGATTTTCAGATGGGGTATCGCAAGTAATAGAGTCCGGTCAACATAATAGAATTCAGTATAATAACTTATCCATATTGCCTAATGCGGAAATGTCCTTTCCTGAAAATATGAAAAAAGATAAGATAACTACTGTTGAAGGACCAATTGTTAATATGCACGGATCGCTTGATGAAACACCATTAGATGGAATTGTTGAAAAACAGCTTCTAGTTACTTCTACCAGAACTCTTTCCTTTGATGATTGGAAAAAAACAAGAGTTTATGCATCTGTTTCTGAATTAATTTATTTTAATAAATTATTTCAAATACCTTTATTAATATTAAATAAATTAGAAAATATAAATTTCAAAACTTTATTTGAGTACTTTATGAATACATCAAATAATTTCCCTATTATAAACAGAATAGTTAAAAATTTTTATTTTCATGCAGAACAAATTGCAAATGGGAAGAGTGAATTCTGTTATAAAGAAGGCCTATTAGATATTTATTGGCCACCTGGTGAATTTGAATATATTAATTTAGTTAAAAACAACAAAATTGATGCTTTTTATCGTGAATTTGAAGAAAATTATAAATTATTATGTAAAAGTAAACTCTCAGCTTCAATTTTTTCTGACTCTATTGAATTAAATAAAAAAATGATGAGACTTCCGGACGGTTCAATAAATGATTTTTTTGTAGATAAGTACAATATTTATAATAGCTACCAATCAATAATCAAAATGGAAGACCATGCATTTAAGAAATCAAAAGAAATTAATCTTGAGATAATACGAGATGATATGAAGTTTAACTCTTTTGAAGAATGGCTTAGAGAGGTAATTTGGTATGGTCATAGAAGTGGAAAGTATTTGTATACAGTTATCGAAAATAATAAGTCTGACAAACCAGAAAAAAATGACATGAGCAGAAGACACGTCTCTTAATCTAAGATTTCATTTTATATTTTGGCTTAATTATCAAAGATTTACAATATTGATTATAGATTTTCATAATAATTTTTAATTCTTCGTTATTTAATTTTGGTTGTTTAAAAATTTTTAATGATTGATCTATATGTTTTTTTTCTTTAGCTCCAATAATTATGTTTTTAAAATAAAAATTTTTACAAAACCTATAGCAAATTTCTTCTATATCTTTTTTTATAAGAATTTTGATTTTTTTTGAATAATTGACCCATCTATTTATTTGTTGTTTATCCCATTTACTTCTATGATCATTTTTAAAAAAATTTAATTTTGAATTAATAAATTTTTCTGTAAAAATTCCAAAGTTAAGTATTGTTCTTGGTAAAACAAAAATATTATCATTTTTAATTTTTTTCCATAATTTTTTTTCTAAAACTCTATGATCAAGAATATTAAAATTGAATTGTATTACATCAAATTTGTAAAATTTTCTAAAATAAAGATAATCTGATGGATTTTTTAAACTAATGCCCAAGTATCTTATAATTTTTTTTTTTTTTAATTGAGTTAAAAAATTTAAGCAATCTTTTATTTCACTTATTTTTTTTGGAGGTCCATAGAGCTGTATTAAGTCTATGTAATCAGTCTGCAAATTACTTAATATTTTCTTTATTTGTTTTTTGATAAATATTTTTGAAAAATCTAATTGTTTATCAAAAGAGATACAACCCACTTTTGATGCTATGAAAACACTGTCTCTTTTTTTATAAAATACTTTGCCAAGAATTTTTTCAGAATTTCCGTAAACATTTGCTGTATCAAAAAAATTAATTTTTTTTTTAAAGGAATATTTTATTATATTTTCAGGTTTTTCTTTTAAAGGACCATATGCTTTTGATTTATTATTGTTTCCTCCTATAGCCCAGGTTCCCAAACATAGGTTTGAGACTTTTTTTTTATTTAAAGTAGTTAGTGACATATTTAAATTTTTCTTAATCTTAAATATGTATACAAAATAATAAAGATTTTTAAAAAGAATTTTTATTTTTAGGTATGTAAAAATAATCATTATGATTTTTAAAATTTAAGTATCTTAAAAAATTACTAATTAAATTTAATTTACCAATTTGAATTTTTAATTATTAATGCTTGTTTTTTTAATTAATTTCTTATAAGCATTCGTAATGTCTCAAGTATTAAGTACAAAAAATCCATTTTATAATTACAAAGTTATTGATAATTCTTCTGATTTTTTACAGGATAAAAATAAAGAAAATGATTTGGTAGTGTCTTATTATGTTTGCAGCGGTGAATTAACATTTAAGCATAAAAATAATGATATCAAAATTTTAGAGGATCAAATTTTAATTTTGCCATCTGTAAAGGATTTAAGTGACATAAATATTTCGCTAAATGCGAAAGTTTTTGAAATTTCATCAATAAAAAAAACCAAAGAAGTCATAGAGATTGTTGATAACAATGGGTCTAGAATAGAAAATACAATATCAGATTTCAAGATAATTAAAAATCATAAAAAAGTTCAAAAACCATGGGGACATGAGGTTTGGTTTGTATGGCTGAAAGATTATCATGTGTTAAAAAGAATATTTATGAAAAAAGGTAACAAGTGTAGTTTGCAGTATCATGATGAAAAATATGAAACAAATTATTTGATAGATGGTAGGGCTAAAATTATAAAAGGATTACACATAGATTTAAAAGAAAATAGAAATAAAACTTTTGAAAAAATTCTAAACAAAGATTTACATAAGGATTACTCGGTGATTCGTGACGCGCCTTATGTTTTTACAAATATCCCTGGAGAAGTTCACAGAGTTTACTCGGAAGAAGATTATATAGCTTACGAAGTATCAACGCCTCAATTAGATGATGTAATAAGAGTTCAAGATGACAATAGAAGACCTTCAGGGCTTATAGAATCAGAACACAAATAAAACTTAATGAACAAAAAGTTGTTTATCTCAACAGCAGGGATTGGTAGTAGAGTCTCGGGGCTTGGTGTAGTACCAAATAAAAGTTTATTACCAATTAATTATGAAGCAATAATAACCAAAATTCTTGATAAATTTGATAATAATATAGAGGTAGTAATAGCTATAGGTCATCAAGCTAACTTAGTTAAAGATTTTTTAAAACTTGCTCACCCTGAAAAAAAAATTAGTTTTGTTAAAGTTGATAAGTATACCGGCCTTGGGTCTGGTGCCGGTTATACACTCAAATTCTGCAAAAAATATTTACAATGTCCGTTCATATATACGGCATGTGACACAATAACAGTTGAGACACCAAAATTTGAAAAATTTAATTGGGTCGGTGTGTCTAAAACAAAAATTACTGAAAGATTCTTAATTTTTGAAAAAAAATCAAAATTTTCTGGCTACAATTTTTTTAATAAAAAAAGATATTTTGAGATATCTAAAAAAAAAAAAAATTTTGATGCATTTATAGGTTTGGCTAATATTTATGATTATAAGTTATTTTGGAAAGGTTTTGAGGCTAATAAACAATTATCAGACAATGAGCTTCAATTTTCAAATGGTTTATATTTGTTAAATAATAAAATTAAATTAAAAAAATTTAAATGGCTAGATACAGGCACGAATGAGAGCTACATTAATACTATTAATTATTTTAAAGATAGAACACAAAGAAAATCAGGAGAAGTTGTTTATATTGTTAAAAATAGAGTGATTAAATATTTTAGTGACAAAAACAAGTGCAATAAACTTAAAGCAAGAGGCAAGGATTTAAAAATAAACGGCCCTAAGATAATCAAATCTCCAGATAATTTTTTAGTTTATGAATATATAAAGGGCAAACATTTAACTGAAGTAAGTGAAAATTTGTTTTCTAAATTTTTAGAAAATCTAAATAAAAATTTTTGGATAAAAAAAAATATTGATAATTTAAATTTTAAACTACAATGTAAAAAGTTCTATAAAGATAAAACTTATGAAAGGATTGCTTTGGCAATAAATCAAAATCCAAATATAGATAGAATTGAAAATATAAATGGAAAAAAAATTCCTAGTATTTATAAAATTTTGAGAAAAGTAAATTGGGGATCATTAGAAAATGGGATACCTGTAAATTTTCATGGGGACTTGCAACCTGAAAATATAATTGTAACAAAAAATCAAAAGTTTAAACTTATTGATTGGAGAGCAGATTTTTCTGGATTACCTTATGGAGATATTTACTATGAATTTTCTAAACTTAATCATATGTTATCAATTAATACTAGAAAAGTATTGCAAGGAAAAATTCATATTCATTATAAAAGTAATAATGAAGTAAAGTATAAATTTGAAACTAGAAGAATATTGTTAAAATTTCAAAAAATACTTTATCAATTTATAGAAAAAAATAATTTTGATCTCAAAAAAGTAAAATTGTTGACAGCTCTAATATACTTGAATATATCTAAATTTTACGATAACCCGTATAGTGAGCTTTTATTTTACCACGGAAAATATCAGCTCTATATATTGACCAAATAAAATAGGATATTCTAAATATGTCTGTTTCAAAAATTAATTTATATTTTAAAGAAAAATCTCAAATCTATAAAAAAATAAACAAAAAAATAATTTTAAAAGTTTTTGATGCAATTAAAAAAACTTACGATAATGATGGACAGATATTCTTAATGGCTAATGGAGGCTCTTCATCCATAGCCGAAGGTTTTGCTGTAGATTTGAGAACCCATCCATTTGTAAATGATGATAAATCTTCCACTACTAGCAAAAGAAGAGTCAAAGTTGAATGTTTGACAGAATCAAGTGGATGTTTAACAGGTATTTCGAATGATATTGGTTTTGAATTTGTTTTTCAGGAGCAGTTAAAAAATTATATGAGATCCAAAATGAAAAATAAAAATGATTTATTAATTGCTTTTTCAGGTTCTGGAAATTCTCCAAATATTATTAATGCTATTAATTTTACAAAAAAATTTGGAGTAAAATCCTTTTGCGTTTCAGGCCGGGGTGGTGGAAAAGCGTCTAAAATAGTTGATTATGCCTTAATAATACCTGGCTCCTCTAAATTTCCAGGACAAACAGGTAAAAATGATAATAATTTTCATATAGAAGATATACAAAACTCTGTATCACATATTTTAGTTGGACTATTAAAAGAATATGTTCACAAAAAATAAATTAAAAAAATTTCACTCTAATTCTTGTAAAATAAGAATGGATATAATTGATATGCTATTTAAAGCACAATCAGGTCACTCAGGACCCTCCTTAAGTATTGTAGAAATTTTGAACTATCTTTTTTTTGAAAAAAAAATTTATAAAGATTTTAATAAAAGACATCATTTTATTTTATCAAAAGGTCATGCTGTTCCTGCTCTTTATTCTGTTTTATATAACTTGGATATGATTAAAAAAAAAGAACTTTTGTCTTTCAGAGATATTGGAACAAAATTACAAGGTCATCCAGATAGAACAAAATTAAATTATATTGAATTAGGAACAGGAGCTTTAGGACAAGGACTTTCAGTGTCAATTGGTTTTGCTTTAGCAAATATAATGCTTAAAAATACTAGAAAATCGTTTTGTATAATTGGAGATGGTGAGATTCAAGAAGGTCAAATATGGGAGGCTGCCATGTATGCAGGTAGTAATAATTTGAATAATTTATGTGTAATTCTTGACAACAATAAAATGCAAAATGAAACGTATACAAAACAAACATTAGACGTAATGCCATTGAAAGAAAAGTGGCAAGCATTTAATTGGAATGTTGTTGATATTAACGGACATTCATTTATGCAAATTGACAAGGCATTTAATAAATTTTATTCAGAAAAAAAAAAACCTACAATTATAATTGCTAATACAATCAAAGGAAAAGGAATTTCATTTATGGAAGATTCAGCGACTTGGCATTCAAAAGTTTTGGATAAAAAAAATTACCTTTTAGCAAAAAAAGAATTAATTAAATGATTGAATTTTCTGAAAAAAAAGCTCTAAGAAATATTTTTGGAGAGTATTTGGTTGATCTTGGAAAAAAAAATAAAAAAATCTGTGTAGTTAGTTGTGACTTAAAGACTGCAACCAAAACTTCAAGTTTTTTTAAAGAATTTCCAGAAAGATCATTTGAAGTCGGCATTGCAGAGGCTAATGGCTTAGGGGTTGCAACTGGGTTAGCTTTAAAAGGTTTTATTCCTATAATTTCAAGCTTTGGTGCATTTATTACAGGAAAATTTTTAGAGATAAGGACGTCTATATCTTATAATAACGTTCCAGTTAAGATTATTGGAACTCACGGAGGGTTTATTGGAAAAGATGGTGCAACACAATCTGGAACACAAGACTTATCACTTATGATGAGCTTACCAAATTTTGAGGTATTTCAACCTTGCTCACCAATAGAAACTATTAAAATATTAGATTACATAATAAAATCCAAAAAACCTTCTTATGTTAGGATTTGTAGAAATAATGTTGGTGAGGTTTACAATAAAAATTATAAATTTATTCCTGGAAAACCTGAAGAATTAATTAAATCTAAAATAAATACAATTATATCATCTGGTCCATTAATTTTTAATTGTCTTGATGCTATAAAGCTTCTTTCTAAAAAAAAAATAAATGTTGGACTTGTTAATATCAACTCTATTAAACCATTTAATTATGCAGCATTTAATAAAATTTTGAAAACAAAAAAAAATATTTTAGTCGTTGAAGATCATGTCTCTCATGGAGGTTTAAGTAGCTTAGTTTATGAGACAATTGCAAAATCTAAAATTAAAATAAATAATATAAGAAGTTTAAACTTAGATGATAAATTTTCTGAAAGTGGCAATCCAAGTGATTTAGAAAAGGCAAATGGATTTGACTCAAAAAATATAGCAAGAATATTTTATGAAAAATTTAATTTGGCCAAATAAAGATACAAAAATCTTTATTTCTATGGCCAAAAATCCTGGAAACTCGGGATCAAGTTTACATAATTCTTTATTTAAAGTTTTAAAATTTAACAACATTTATTTACCTCTAAAAGTAGAGAATTATATTCAGGCAAAAAAAATATTACATAACTTTAATTTTCAGGGATGCTCACTTTCAATGCCTTATAAAGAAAAATTCATTAATTATGTAGATAGTTTAGATAAAAATGCAAAAAAAATTGGCTCAATAAATACAATTTTAAAAAAAAATAATAAACTTATAGGCTATAATACTGATTATTTTGCTTCAAAAGAAATTTTAAAAAAACAAAAATTATCAAAAAAAACTAGGATACTTGTTTTAGGTTCAGGAGGGGTAGCAAAAGCAATTTTAAATTCAATTATTGATTTGAATTTGACTAATATTTTTTTGAGTTCAAGGAATAAAAATAAATTTAATAAAATGAAAATTAAAAAAAAAATAACTTTCATAAAATGGAAAGAAAGAGAAAAAATAAACTGTGAAGTTATAATAAATACAACACCTTTGGGAATGTTTGGTAAATATGCAAAAAAAAGTCCAATAAATATCTCTAAAAAATATTTACCAAAATTGATTTATGATTTGCCAGTTAATCTGAAAGGTAATTTTCTTAGTAGAATTGCCCATAAAAATAAAATCAAATATATTTCTGGTTTAGAATCAAGCTATTACCAAGGCATCAAACAATTTGAAATATACAACAATATAAAAGTTAATCTAAAAATTTTAAAAAAAATAGGTATTTTCTTAAATTAATATATTGATATTTTTTTTATGAAAAAAAAAATTAAAATTGCATTTCTAGATAGAGATGGTGTGATTAATTCCTGTAAAATTAACAAAGGATATATTGGAAGAATTCGAGATTTCAAATGGATCAAAGGCGCAAAAAAAACTATTAAATTTTTAAAAGCAAATAATTACAAAATAATTATTGTCACAAATCAATCAGGAATTGCTAGGGGTTACTTTTCTATTAAAGATGTTTACAAGGTTCACAAACATATAAAATCAGAGTTAAAAAAATTTGGGACATTTGTAGATAAAATATATTTTTGCCCGTACCACAAGGATGGAGTTATAAAAAAATATAAAAGAATTTCTATATTGAGAAAACCTAGAATTGGCATGTTTTTAAAAGCAAATAAAATATGGAATGTAGATAAAAAAAATTCTTTTATGATTGGAGATCAAATAACAGATATGCAGTTTGCAAAAAAAGCAGGCATAAAAGGCTATTTCTTTGATCAAACTGATCTTTATAAATTTATTAGGAAAACAATTTTTTAAATATTAACCAATATTTTTTTAGCTGCTTGCAATGGGGTTATAAATTTTTTTTTATCTTTATTTTTGATTTTATTGGTAAAAAAATATCCTCTTGTTTTAACAGCACCTAAGTAAATTGATTTTATTCTCAACTTTTTGTATTCGTGATTTATACATTTAAGAACATTATCTAATGCTGCTTTAGAACTAGAGTATTCTGACAAACCCCAAGAACCATTTTTAGAAGCTAAACTTGATATATGAATAATTTTAAGATTACCATTAATAAATATTTTAATTAATAATTGAAGCAAAAAAACATTTGATAAAAAATTGCTAGAGATTTTATTTTTAAATGATTTTAAATTTAATAATTCAAATTTTTTTCTTTTAATGGGTATGTTTGCTCCTAAAATTAATAAATCAATTTTTTTGGTTTTATTTTTTAATTTATCAACAAATTTTTTTACTTCGCCTATTTTACTAAGATTAAGTTTAAATAAATTTATTTTTTGAGGATTTTCTTTCTTTATTAATTTTAAAGATTGTGAATTTTTATAGAAAGTACAATATGAATAATAATTTTTTTTTAATAATAATTTGACCACTTCTATTCCAATATCACTTGAGGCACCAATAAATAAAGATTTTTTCATAAATTTTTTTTAAAAATTAATTGTATTTTAACTTTTTTGATTTATTTTTCAGAAACCACTTTATTGTTTTTTTAATTCCTTCCTCTAAACTTACTTTAGGTTTCCACATTAATTCTTTTTTAGCTTTAGAGGAATTAACCAGAATATTTATTGGTATTGTGGGTTTCGATAAATCTTTAGTTATCTTAATTTTTTGTCCACTTATAGCTATCATTTTTTTTATTATATCTATTATTTTATAAGACTTTCCATATGTGCAATTATAAAGTCCAAATTTTTTTTTTTGATTTTTTAATACCTTGTCTACAAAATTAATTAAATCACTAATATAAAGTAAATCTCTCATTTCTGAACCTTTACCCCAAATAGAAATTTGCTTATTTTGATTTACTAAAATTTTAAATAAATTTGATGCAAAAAAATGACCTTTATTTAAATCAAATTTATCGTGAGGCCCATAAATATTAGAATGCCTAATACATGTAAACTTTGTGTTGCTAATTTTTGAAAAAAATTCACAAACTTTTTCTATGTATAATTTTGTATATCCAATACCAAAATATTTTTCTGAGATCTTATTATTATTTTCAATTGATTTTTCGTTCAAATATTTTTTACTATGTGGATACATCACTGTGCAGCTAAAAAATATAAAATGCTTTATTTTAAATTTATAACAAGATCTAATTATTATAGAATTCATAATTGCATTATCTGATACATGAATTTCTGGTGTATTTACTATATCTTTAGCTCCAGAAGTAGTTGCTGCAGCCTGAATAACAATTTCTTTATTTTTAATTATATTATCAACTTCGTTTTGATTAGTTAAATCAACTTTTATCCAAGTCACATTTTCTATTTTAATTCTCTCTTGAATATTGTAGGTTGCAAAAACTTTGAAGTTCTTCTGTTTAGAAAAATAAAAAAGTAAATTTTTTCCTATAAAACCAGTACCACCACAAATTAAAATTTTCTTCTTATTTTTCATTATAAAAGTCTGCAACTTCTACTATTAAAGATATTTTTTTTTTATTTTTTAAAACTTTTTTGTAAGTTTTAAGAATATCTTTAGTATTTTTTAAAAAATAAAAATCTATATTTTTACACATCATTTTATAGGCTTCAGTGAAATCACCTTTGTGTTGGCTCTGTGGATCAAGAGGTCTTATAGAACCAACTGCTGTTCTAATAATAATTTGAGGGTTTAATTTATTATTTGAGATTTCAGAAATTTTATCTAGATGATTTACTAATTGATTGGTTGCTAATAATAAAAAATTCCATCTAGGGTAAATTGAAATTGGAATATATCCCTCTAAAGCCAATCCTAAAGACATACCCATTTGCATTTCTTCAGCAACAGGAATTTCAAGTAATTTTTTTTTATTTATTTCTTTAAGCGTGTTATGCATTGCAGTTCCAGGCACATTAACTGCTTGGCCCAAAAAAATAGTTTTTTTATCTTTTGCAAGATAATTCATACTTTTTTTTATTTCATCAAAATATTTCATCTTTATTAAAATTGAATTCTTTTACCTGAGCCTGCATGAGGATATTTATTTTTATATTTGTAATATTTAATTTTTTTATTTTTTATATTTTCAAAAGTAAGTTTCTTTATTCCCCAAGTTTTTCTTGTGTCAGTACATACTGATAAATTATTATCCTCTATTATAAATGTTATTGGTAGATCAAAATTAGTGGCATATTTTATACATTCACTTGCCATACCTGTTTCTGAGGTCATATCTCCTATAAAGCAAAAAACTTTATTTTTGCTTCCTTTTAATTTTTGTGCCAAAGCAGCTCCTAATGCTATAGGAAGAGTTCCGCCTACAATAGCTGATGATATAATCTTATATTCGGGAAAGCACATGGCAATCGAGTTTCCATTTAAGATACTTTTGATTACTTTTTTTTCTGGAATTCCTTTTAGGAGACATTGATAATGACTTCTCCATGAGCAAAACACCCAATCATTTTTTTTAATTTTCTTGAATACTTTTATCATTTGTTTTTCATTGCCATAATAAAGATGTATTGGAGCTTTAATCTTTTTTTTATTAAACAAATTTCCTATTTTTTCCTCAAATTTTATAAGATCATCAGCAGAAAAATTTTTCATTATTAGTTATCTTGAATATTTGTTAAGCTTAATTTTAACTTAAAACTTTATTTATGATTGTAAAATAAAAATCAACAAAAAAATTTTACTTAGTTTATTAAATCATATATAGAAGATTTTTATCAATTCAAATTTAACAGTTATTATTTTGCCTAAAAATATCATCCCAAATGTTTATGAGTTTGAAAATTTTTACAATGAAAAAGATTTAGAAATTATTTTATCTAAATTCAAAGAAAATAAAAAATGGGATCAGATAGTTCAAGATAGACCTGGACATTATTCTCATGTTTTTCAAAATGATGCATTGTCAATGCCTGATGAAGGTGAGAGTTATTCTGCGTCTTTTTCTAAAAATTTAGAGCTTGTCGATGATGCTTTTATCAGGGATAAAACTAAAGAGGCTATAAGAAAAAATTTAGCTGATCATTTTAATGTTGATGACTTTAGTATTGATTTACGATGTCATAAATTTGAAAAAAATGATTATTTTAGAATTCATACAGATAGTTATCTTGCATCATATGCATTAACAATATCGTTAAATAAAAACTGGAAATGGGACTGGGGTCGTATTTTAAGCATAGCATATGGTGAAAAATTTTCAAAATTAATAAGTTTATTACCTAAATGGAATTCTGCAAATTTACTTAGTAATGATATAGAGGCATCTCCGCATTTTGTTACTTCAATAAGAGAGTTTGCATTAGAAGCAAGATATAATATTACATGTTTTATAAAATCAAAAAAAATTGAGATAATTTCACTTTGATTATTTAAAAAATATGAGAAATTTTAAAAGGTGTTTAATAACAGGAATAACAGGTTCAGGTGGAAGCTATTTAGCAGAGCATATTTTAAAAAAAAATAATAATACTAATGTTTATGGATTTTATAGATCAGAAGGTTATTTAAAATTTTTAAAAAAAAAACATAAAAATAAAATTACTTTTTTTAAACAAGATCTCACAAAATATAAAAGCCTTAAAAGTAAAATTAATAGAATTAAACCCGATCTTATTTTTCATATTGCTTCAAATGCTGATGTTAGAGGATCCTTTGATTTTCCAATAAAAATATCTGATAATAATAATTCTATAACTGTCAATTTGCTTGAAGCATGTAGAAAATCTAAAATAGATCCTCTAATAATTATATGCAGTACATCTGAGGTATATGGAAATGTAGAAAAAAAAAATATGCCAATTGATGAAAATAATAATATTGCACCTATAAATCCATATGCAGTTACAAAAGCTTATCAAGATTTATTATCACAGGTTTACCACAAGAGTTTTGGTATGAAGATTATTATCACTAGAATGTTTTCATATAGCAACGCAAGAAGAAAAAATTTATTCCAAACAGCATTTGCAAAACAAATTGTAGATTGTGAAAAAGGAAAAAAAAATTTTATAGAACATGGGAATCTAAAAAGTGTTAGAACTTTTGTTGATATTGAAGACGCCATGGAATCTTATTGGTTAGCTGCAAAAAAAGGAAAAGTTGGAGAAATATATAATATTTGTGGAGATAAGGTAATTTCAGTTAAGGATTATTTAATGGAACTTAAGAAAAATGCTAAAGTACCGTTTAAAACTAAATTAAATAAATCTTTGCTTAGACCACAAGACATTAATTTGCAAATAGCCTCATGTTATAAGTTTAAGAGGCATACTGGCTGGCATCCAAAAATTAGTTTTAGAAAATCAGTAAAAAAATTATTAAATGAAGTAAGATCTTTATACTAAAACTTCAATATATTATTGACCTGAGTTATAACAGTTATATAAATCAGAAAAAACAATGAAAAAAAATATTTCCTATAATAAAGAAGTTAATATTTTCAAATTATTTGACTTAATATTTCAAAATAAGGTAATTATTATTTTTTTTGTATTATTATTCATTGCAATTTTTCACTTTCAAAAAAAAACTGATCCAAATCAAGATCAGCTTAGAAGCATTGCTTTAATCAAAAAACCCTCAATTTTATTTTTTAGTAATTTTATTTCAAGATATGATATTTTTTTTTCAAATATAAACACTAATGCTGAGAATGAATTAAATCAGTATTATGAAAATTTTAGATTAAATATTATATCTAAAGATAATTTTGTAAAATTTCTTACAGAATATGGATATCATGAATATTTTTTTAATAATGATATGCCTGAAAATTTTCTACCAATGTTGAAAGCAAAATTAGAAAGAAAAATAGGTATAAAAGACATTTCTAAAAAGGACGGACTCTATATAGAAGGGACTCAATCAGTTTTTTTTATTCACTCTCAAAATTTAGACGGTAATAAACTTTTAAATGAATATGTTGATTATTGTTATAGGAAATCTCATAAATTTTATACTGATAGAAAAGAGGAGCAATTTTTAATTGTTTTAGAGCAATATGAGGCTGCAAAAAAAATTGCTGAAAAAATTAATGTCAAAGATCCTTTTTACCTAGACCCAGCAATTGATTTTAAAGACCAGCAAATTTCCACTTTTTTTAACAATGCTAAATTATATTTTAGAGGGTATGAAGTTTTAAATTTAGAAATTAGTGACATGAAAATAAAACTGGCTAGATTTGAAGAAAGTGTAGATATATTAAGATATAATCCTGTAATTGATTTAGCTTACAATACTAGTTTACCATTAGTAAATATTCGAAAAGATATAATGCCACCTTACCTTAAAGGATTACTAGTAGGATTGTTTATATCATTAATTGTAATCTATTTAAAATCAGGGTTATCTAAAAGGTATAAATCTGTTAAAGGTTAGATTAAAGTTTTATATAAGTTTGATCCAAAACACTGTAATTGAATAAAAAGTAATCTTATTTAAAATTTTATTTTATTGTTGTGAAGATTATAAAGAAAATTTTTGAACTTTTAACTCCTGAAGAGAGAAAAAAATCTTATTTATTGTTTGTACTAATTTTAACAATGGCACTGTTAGATACGCTAGGTATTGCGTCTATTTTTCCATTTATGTCGTTATTAACAAATCCAGAATTAATAGAAACAAATATTCTTTTAAATAATTTATATACAGTAGCTGTTAAATTTGGCGTCAACAACGTAGATGATTTTATATTAATTTTAGGTGTTTTAACATTTGTATTATTGATATTGTCTCTTTCTGTAAAAGCTCTTACTGCATATACTCAATTACGTTTTACTTTAATGAGAGAGTTTAGTATTGGTAAGCGACTTATAGAAGGTTATTTACACCAACCTTATAGCTGGTTTTTAAGTAAAAATAGTGCAACTCTAGGGAAATCTATATTATCCGAAGTTAATTTAGTTATTTATGGAAGTATAATTCCTATAATGAATCTAATTGCACAAGGAACAGTCGCATTAGCTATAATAACTTTGATAGTAATTGTAGATCCTATTTTAGCATTTAGAGTCGGTTTTGTGATTTCAATATGTTATATAATTATTTTTTTAGTATTAAAAAATTTAGTTTCTCGTATCGGATTAGAGCGTTTAAGAGATAATGAATTACGTTTTAATATTGTAAGTGAGGCTTTTGGTGCTGCCAAAGAAGTAAAATTTGGAGGATTAGAAAAAATTTATATAGATAGATTTGAAATACCTGCAAAGAATTATGCAAAGAACCTTTCTTTAGTTCAAATTATTAGTCAATTACCAAGACATTTTTTGGAAGGTATTGCATTTGGAGGAATGATTCTAGTATCATCAATTTTAGTAGTAAGTGGTAAAGACTTTAATAACATTATTCCAATATTATCACTTTATGCGTTTGCTGGATATAGGTTGATACCAGCTTTGCAACAAGTTTATGGTTCTGTCACACAGCTAAATTTTTCCACACCCGCACTATACTCTTTAAACGAAGACTTAATGAATTTAAAATTCAAAGAACCTCCAATTAAAAAAAACGAAGATATAAAATTAAACAAACAAATAAATTTTAAAAATATTTTTTATAAATATCCAAATTCTGATAAATTTGTTTTAAATGATATAAGTTTAAATATTACAGTAAATAGTAAAATTGGTATAGTTGGTTCTACTGGAGGAGGTAAAACAACAATGGTAGATATTCTTCTTGGTTTACTTACTCCAACAAAAGGAAAAATTTTAGTAGATGATAATGATATTACACCTAGTAATATTAGAAGTTGGCAAAAAACTATTGGGTATGTTCCGCAACAAATTTACTTATCAGATGATACTGTAGCTTCAAATATTGCATTTGGAGTTGAATTAAAAAATATAGATTATAAAGCTTTAGAGAAAGCAGCTAAAATTGCAAATTTACATGATTTTGTTACTAGTGAGCTTTCTGATGGATATGCAACTATTATCGGCGAGAGAGGGGTACGTTTATCTGGGGGGCAAAGACAACGAATAGGACTTGCTAGATCTCTTTACCATAAACCTCAAATACTTATTTTAGATGAAGCAACGAGTTCTTTAGATAATATCACTGAAAAAATGGTTATTGAGGAAATTAATAATATACCAGAAAAAATTACTGTCATCATTGTTGCCCATAGATTAAGTACAGTGAAAAATTGTGATAAAATATTTTTACTAGAAAAAGGTAAACTTAAAATAGAGGGTAATTACGAGGAACTTTTAGATAAAAGCGTAGATTTTAAAAAATTAAATCTAATTTGATCACATAAATGAATAAAGATAATCAAGTTTCGTTGGCAATCTTTGCAAATTTTTTTATCGATAATGAAGAGCGTTTGCAAAGAATGAAAGACTCCTTTAACTCTTTTAAAGCAGTTGAGCCTCAAGAATGGATAATAAATATTAGAGGAAAATATAAATTTCAAGCTGGTCAGTATTTAAAAACTGAATTGGGTGAAAAGCTTAATCTTTTTTATCAAAATAGTACTTTTGGATGGTTTCATGACTCAAAAAAAATTTTTAAGTACATAACTGCTAAGTTTGTTTTAAATTGGATAGAGGATCACATAATGATTGTTAAGCCACAGATTCTTATTAATTGCATAAAAGAAATGGATAATTTCAATGTAAATCAACTGTGGTACTCATGGTTCATTCCAAGTGTTATAGATCCTTATAATACTGAAGAAAAATTTAAAGACGGAAACTTCATAACAGTTCACAAAATAGATGATTTAACTTGTTTAAAAATTAGAAATTTGAGAAAAAAAAATGGAAATTTTAAAGATTTTTGTGTGATTCCAGCTCAAACTATTATGGAAAAAAAATTTTTTGAAACAGTGCTATTTTCAAAAAAACCATATTTCAGACGTACATCAAGAAAAACCCCGCATGATTTTGAAAAACGCTCTAAAGATAAAATTGTAAAACTCATTATAAATGCATTTCCAAAACAAGAGTTATTTGTTTCAATAGATGATGATTTATTTACCCCAGGTTATTCTTTAATTTCCAGAGGCGCTTATCCAGATCGAGTTAGTAGAAAAAATTTAGCAATTTTAGAGGATCCACCAATAATATTTAGAAAAAAAATTAAAAAATTTTTACCAAAAAAAATAATTCCAATCACTTTATTAATAATTGGTCTTATTTATAGAACATTCTTTACTTTAAATATATTTTGGAATAAGTAAAAAATTAATGAATGATAGTTTTTTATTAATAAAATTAAAATCATTTATAAAAAGCGTGATTAATTTTTTTCGTTGTTTTGAAAAACCAGAAGTAATTAAAATTGATAATGTAACTTATATCGCTCAAATGAAAACATTTGATACCAATAAAATGTTATTCCATTATTTTTTTAAAGAACTAAAAAAACCAATTACAGTTTTGGGACCTTATCATCATAAATTAAGCTGTAGAAAATTTTTAATTAAAATCTTTGGCTGGCCACATGATAAAGCTGATTTTTTTTTAACTGGAGAACAAGCTGAACCTAGATTTGATTTAGCAAAAAAACAAATTGGATTTTGGTTATCTTTGAAAAATAATAAAGATGTATATCGTTGGCCAGCTTGGATGGAACATTTAGATTGGTCAGAAGTTAGCTCAAGTATTTCAGACAAAGATATAAAAAATTATGAGGCTACATGGTATTATGGAATGAAAATATCAATTAATAAATTAATGAAACCAATATTAAGTAGTTACTCTTATGATGAAATAAAAAATCGAAAGAAACGTTCTATACTAATTTCGAGTCATTTTAAAAAACCAAGAGATAGATTTTTTAAAATAACCAATACAATTATTGGATGTGATGGATTTGGAAAAGCTTTTAAAAAGCAAGATTATGGAATTCCTAAAATGAACTTACTAGAAAAATATAATTTTAATTTATGTCCCGAGAATCTAATAAGTGAAGGCTATATTACCGAAAAAATTCCACATGCATTTCATGCTGGTTGTGTCCCAATTTCATGGTGTGATCCTGATACTTTAAAAGAGGACTTTAATCCTGATGCAGTTGTAAATTTGTTTGGATTAGACGATAAACAATGTATAGAAGTTTTGAAGGAGATAGTGGAAAGCGAAAAAATATTTAAAAAATATTTATCAGTTCCTTTATTGCTAAAAAAACCTAAAATTGAACCTTTAATTAATTTTATAAATGATTAAAAATTTTTTAGTTATTTTTAATAGTATCTATGATGTTTTATTTTTTATACAAAATAAAAATAAAATATAATAATATTTTACGATACAAACCATAAAAATGTTTGCGTAAAAATACTAAAAGACTTATCCAGTTTCTAGAATCTTTAAATGGAACTTGTGAAAAATTATTATGATTAGCTTGACTACTTAATTCAGTAAAGTTTTCTCGAATAATCATTGGATTTGTGTAGGCAATTTTTAAGTCTAATTTTGAAAAATAACCCCAATCATCTGAAAGAACTGAGATTTTAGAAATATTAGACATTTTTTTAGAAGATCTTCTATTAACTAAATATCCTACTGTTCCAGAAGTGGTGTGTAAATACCTTGGACCTATACTAATTTTTCTCATAGCTTTATACATTGGCAAAATAGGATTTATGGTATTTATATGTTTTTCAAATTCATCATCACATTTTGAGAATCCTAAAATTAAAATATCAAACTTTGATTGTTCAAAAACTTTTACAATAGAAAATAATTCATCTTTAGTGCACATAATTTTGGCATCATCTTCCAAAACTAGGAGTGTTTTCTGATCACTTTCCTCTAAAAATTTTTTACGAGCTAAGTGATGACTTAGAGAAGCGCCAATCTCAGCTAAAGTAGGCGATCTACCATAAAGATTTTTAAATTGAGATGAGTTGAAATTGCTTAAAATTTCTTCAGAACATGTGCTAGGTTCAATTGCATCTACAAAATCATATATTAATCTTAAATTTGAAAATTTTTTAAATATATATTTTCTTCGGTCTATTGCTTGTTTTAAAGATACAACTTTAATAATCATTATTTAATTTTTTTATTAATTGATATATCAGCAAAAGTAGTATGACAAATTATCTTAATCAAACCTACAAACTGATATTTTCTTCTCGTAAAGCTATAAAAATTAAACAAAATTATAAATTTAAGTAAACCTTTACAATATATAGCTAAATTTTTTATTGAATCATAACAATTTTTTATAAATCTCTAAAATTTTATTTACTTAATTAAACAAATAATTTTGATAATTTTTTTAATACTTCTTAAATTATTTATAGTAAGGATTATAGTAATTAATAAAATAATAGTTTAATTAATAAATTATTTAGAAAAATAGAATATAAAATACCTAATTTTATAAGTGATAAAAAATAAAAAAAAAATATCTTTATTTATTCCAACATTAGAAGGTGCTGGTGCTGAAAAAGTTGTTTTAACTCTTGCAAATGGATTTGTATCTAAAGGATATCAAGTTGATTTAATTGTTATAAAATTAGAGGGTGCATTTAGTAAAGAAATTGATTTTAATGTGAATGTTATTAATTTAAATTGTAAAAGAATATTTCTTAGCCTGTTTCCACTAATTAAGTATTTAAGATTAAGCAATCCCGACATACTTCTTTCATCATTAACTCATGTTAATATTATTTCTATTATTGCAAGTTTGCTTAGCAGAGTTAAGACAAAAATAATTGTAATTGAACATAGTCTTAAAACAAAACTTTTCAAAAATTTAACTTTTAAAAATAAAATACTTGATTTATTAATGTTATTTACATACTCTAAAGCTCATAGCGTTGTATCTGTTTCAAAAGATGTGGCAAAAAATATTTCAGTTAGATCAGGTATAGAGCTTTCAAAAATTCATATTATTCATAATCCAATATATTCAAATTCTATATTAATTAAAAGTAAGGAAAAACTTAATCATCCATGGTTTCTTGATGATCAGCCTCCGGTCATATTGAGTGTTGGTCGATTAACTGAGGAAAAAAATTTTTCACTATTAATTCGAGCATTTGCAAATGTTAGAAAAAAACACAATGTAAGACTTTTGATATTGGGTGAAGGAAAACTTCGCGAACAATTAACACTCCTTGCATCTCAACTCAGTATTGAAAAAGATTTTTCTATGCCAGGATTTGTTGATAATCCTTACGCTTACATGAGTAAAGCATCATTATTTGTCATGTCTTCAGATTATGAAGGTTTTGGAAATGTCCTAGTCGAAGCTATGGCATGTGGAACACCAATTATATCTACTAATTGTCCAGGAGGACCTGTCGAAATTTTAGAAAACGGAATTTGGGGTGAGCTAATTCCAGTGGGTGATTTAAAAGCATTAACAAGCTCTATTATAAATATGATTAACAAAAAAAATCATTCGGATACTTCTAAACGAGCAAATGATTTCAGTACTGACTTAAAGATAAAAGAATATTTAAAAATTATGTTTAAAAATTAAAAAAACTGATGTTAGAACATATTTTAGGCTGGTTAACTTTATCATTAATATTTTTATTTATTATATTAAAAGTTAAAGACCCTGATATTTTAAAAATTTTAGTAGTAGCGTTTGCATTACGTGCAATTTTAGTGATTCTTGATCAATATTTTTTTGCACTACCAGGTGGTACTTTAGATGCCAAAGGTTATGTCGTAAAAGCACTTAATATCTCTAATGAATATGGTTTAAATATTTTATTTAATATGTTTCAACATGATGGTTTTTTTATATCAAGAATAATCTCAATTTTCTTCACTTTGACTGCCAAAAGTGAGATGATGGCCCAAGGAATAAGTGTTGCATTAGGAACAGCGTCTGTTTATTTGGTATACCAACTAAGCTTACTCATATGGAATAAAGATGCTTCAATAAAAGGAGCATGGATTATGTCATTACATCCTTCTATGATCTTATTTTCAGCTTTAGTGCTTAAAGAAGCTTATGCTACTTTTTTTTTATTATTAACCTTATTACCAATTATTTTTCTAATAACAAAACTAAACGTAACTAAATTTATTAAAGTCAAAAATAAAAAAAATCATTTATTAAATAATAATTTATTTTTAATTTTGTTCATTCTTTCTGGATTTTTTATAGTTAAAAATATTCATGGAGGCTTATATGTTGGAATTTTTATTCTTCTGATTTATTTACTAGGCTATTTATTCAAAAACGAGTTAGATAATTTAAAAAAAGGAAAAATAACAATTGTTTTTATTATAACTTTAAGCATAGCAATTGTGCTTTTTATTTTTTGGTATTTTGAATTAGTACTAATACCATATATACCAGGGCCTGGAGAAATACTAAATTTGTATGATATTTTGATAAGAAGATTCAACATAGGTACTATATCTTTATTAAACGGAGTTTATGGTTCAACTTTTCCTTCATTCGCAGTCCCAACTAATATGATAGATTTTTTACCCAAAGTTTCAGCTAGAATAATTTATTTTTTATATTCTCCATTTCCCTGGGATATTAAGCGTTACGATCATCTATTGGGCTTGATTGACTCATTTATTATGATTTATTTAACAATATGTGCATGGAATAATAGAAAAGTTATTTTGGGAAATCCAATAACAAAATTTTTGTTAATATTATTAATATCATATATCGTGCTTTATGCTATTGGAACAAATAACTTTGGAACAGCTATAAGACATAAAACAAAATTCTTTTTTATATTAATTTTTTTGGCCGCTCCAAAGTTAGTTAAAATAAGCTTTGTATTTAAAAAATAATTTTATTTTTTAATTTGTTGAAAATTAAATATTTTTAAGCAATAAAAGTTCTTAATTAACATTGATATTATTCAAAAAACATGACTAATAAATTGTACATATTCTCAAAATTACTCTTAAGTCTTCCTAAATATATAAAACGTTCACTAGTTTTATTAACTGATATATTTTTGTGTTTTTCTACTGTTTGGTTTTCATTTTATCTTCGATTAGATAAATTTTTAGTGATTAAAGATGAAGTTCTTTGGACAGCACTAATATCTGTTTTGATAGCTTTACCAGTCTTTTTTATTTTTGGATTATATAAAATTATCTTTCGATATTCAGGCTTAGAAATTATAGTTTCTATAATACCTGCATTTTTTACATATTCAGTTTTGTTTTTTTCAATAATTTCTTTATATGGAATCGATGGTGTTTCGAGAACAGTTGGAATTATACAACCATTTGCATTTTTTATTTCATTTATATTAATTAGAATATCCATTTCGTATTTGTTGGTAGATTTTTTTAAAGATAATAAAATTTTAAAAAATATGACTAAAGCACTTATTTATGGAGCTGGGAACTCTGGAATTCAGTTATTAACATCTTTAAATAAAAATAATGCAATAAAAATAGTGGGTTTCTTAGATGATGATAAACAATTAAATGGACGAATTTTAAATGGAATTAAAATTTATTCACCAAACAATATTAAAAAATTAGTTGACTCAAAAAAGGTTACTCATATTTTGTTAGCAATACCATCTGCAAATCAAACTGAAAGAAAAGAAATTATCAACAGAATTAATAAAAGTAATGCAAATGTTTTGATAAAAACTTTGCCCAGTATTATTGATATTGTAGAGGGTAAAGTTTCTATCTCAGATATTCGTGATTTAAACATTGAAGATATTTTGGGTCGTGATCAAGTTGAGCCAGATACAGAATTAATTAATAAGAATATAAAAAATAAAATTGTTTTAGTGACTGGAGCGGGAGGATCAATAGGCCAAGAAATTTGCAGACAAATAATACAAAATGATCCAAAAAAAATTATTCTATTAGATAATAATGAATATTCATTGTACTCAATTAATTCAGAAATAGAAAATATAAAAAAAAATTTAAAAAAAAAAAGTATCTCAGTAATTTCTTTACTAGGTTCTGTTCAAGATAAATACTTTTTATCTGAAGTTTTAAATAATTTAAAACCAAATACAGTTTATCATGCTGCAGCATATAAGCATGTTCCATTAGTTGAAAAAAATATAATTGAAGGTATTAAAAATAATGTATTTGGAACCATAAAAGTTTTAGAATGTTCAATTAAAAATAGTGTTTCTGATTTTGTGTTAATTTCTACAGATAAAGCTGTTAGACCAACAAATATTATGGGTGCAAGTAAACGATTAGCAGAATTATGTGTTCAAGCAATTTGTGATAGTTCAAAAAAAATTAATACAAAAATATCTATAGTACGTTTTGGTAATGTTATAGGGTCATCTGGATCTGTTATTCCAAAATTTACAAAACAAATTAAGAATGGTGGTCCAATTACTTTAACACATCCAGATGTTACAAGGTATTTTATGACAATACCTGAGGCATCACAATTAGTTATACAAGCAGGGGCGATGTCAAAAGGTAATGATTTATTTGTTTTAGATATGGGAAAACCAATTAAAATTGCAGATTTAATAAAAAAAATTGTTAAACTCTCTGGACGAATTATAAAAGATAAAGAAAATCCAAATGGAGATATAGAAGTTCAAATTACTGGTTTACAGTCAGGTGAAAAATTGTATGAGGAATTATTACTGGGTGAGGAGCTTAGTGAAACTCAGCATTCTAAAATTCTAATAGCAAAAGATCCATTTTATTCATGGAATTTTATTAAACACGATATAGAAAAACTAAATAATTTGAAAAAAGAGAGTGATATAGAGGAGATTACTAAAATACTTAAAAAACTTGTTTCAGGATATAAACCTAGCAATCAAGTTATCAATCATTTTAATTTAAATGATTAAATTTAAAAAAAAGATTTATTTTTCTTAGGGTAGACTAAAAAATTAATTTTTATTATTAATTACAAGTGAATATTTTACACATAATTACAGGTTTAGGGAACGGTGGAGCCGAGGGTATGTTGTATAGAATTTCTAAAGAGCATAATAAAAATAAAAATATAGAAATTAACATAATAAGTCTCAGTGAGAACGATTGGTATAGTTCACAACTAAATAAAATTGGGATTAAAGTTCATAAGATAGATTTAAAAAAAAATTTTTTAGATATTTTCAAAATAATAAAATTAATTAGGTTATTGATAAAATTAAAACCTGATATTATTCAAACATGGATGTATCATGCTAATTTAATAGGAGGTGTCCTTGGTTACTTGTTTACAAATGCAAATATTTATTGGAATGTAAGACATACAAATTTAAACTTAAGATATTCCAAGATATTAACAATTTTGATTGTATATCTTTCATCATTACTATCCTTTTTTATACCCTCAAAAATAATTTATTGTTCAACAAAAAGTAAAAAAGTCCATGAAAATAAATTTTATGATAAAAAAAAAAGTATATTTATTCCAAACGGATATGATGATACTTTTTATCCATCACTCAAGTTAAGAAGAAAATTTAGAAAAAAAAATAAAATTCAAAATAATTGTTTTGTGGTTGGTTTAGCAGCAAGATTTCATAAAGAGAAAAATTTTAATAATTTGATAAAATCTTATAAATTTTTTTTAAAAAAAAATGATCAAGTTTTTTTATATTTAAAAGGCAAAAATGTAATTCATAAAAATTATTTACTAAAAAGTTATTTGTTGGATATCCCTAAAAAAAAATATAAGTTAGACAGGGATTCAACTAATTTAATAAATTTTATGAATGGCATTGATTTGTTTGTATTACCCTCATTTAGTGAGTCTTTCCCAAATGTTTTGGCAGAGGCAATGTTATGTGAAACGCCATGTGTTAGTACTGATGTAGGTTGTGCTAAAAATATTTTGTCAAAAACAGGTGGAATAATTGTACCCAATAATGATAGTTATGCTTTATTTAATGCTATTCAAAAAACTTACGAAATTTTTAAAAATAAAAAAAAATGGAGTAAAGTGAAAAAAAATTCAAGAAGGAAAATTGTTACTGATTACAACATTCAAAAAATTAGTTTAAAATATCTTAATGTTTGGAAGGTATAAAATATTCCAAAATATAGAATAATTAATGAAAAAAACTGTATTACTGGTTTCTTCAAAAGCAATTACTTTAAACAATTTTTTCGACGAAATTGTAAGCAGTAAAAGATATGATTTTATCTTAGCTAGCTCTGATCCACAAAATATAAAATTAAAAAATTCAAAGATAAAAATTTTTCTAGATTTTACTATATTAAAAATAATTAATCCTATATTTTTTTTATCTAATTTAATTAAAAATTTTTATATATTAAAAAAACTTAATTTTGAATACTTAATAATTAATACACCTCTAGCTGCTTTGTACTTTAGAATTATTGGTTTTTTATTAAAAAAAAAAATTATATATATTGTTCATGGTTTCAGATTTCATAAAAGTGAAAGCGGTATAAAATCATTTTTTTTCAAAATTTATGAAAAAATATTTTCACTAATTACAAATCATTATATTGTTCTTAATAGAGAAGATTTAAAAGTTGTAATAACTGATTTTGGAAAAAATAAAAAAAACGTATTACAAATACCGAGTATAGGGATTAGTTATAAAAAATTAATTGATACTCAGCCTTTGAAAAAAAATAATAATTTTAATGTCGGTGTTATAGCTGCGTATAGAAAAAATAAAGGTTATCCTGCTCTAATTAAAATTGCTAGAGAACTCCAAAAAAAAAAAATTAATATTAAATTTTATTGTTATGGATACGATAATAAAGAAAAATATTTACAAAAAATCAGAAAATTTAAGCTTAATAATTTAATTTTGAATAACTATACAAAAAAAATTCATGATAAAATAAAATACTTTGATTTAGTTTGTCATCTCAGTAAAAGAGAAGGAATGCCAATTTCACTTTTAGAGACAGTAGCAATTGGTATTCCAGTAATTGCTTACAATATAAGAGGTAACAATGATATTGTCGTCAATAACTTCAATGGCATTCTAGTAAAACCCTATGATATGTATAGTTTTGAAAAAAAATTAATATCACTTAGCAGAAATACAAAAAAACATAAATTTCTTAAAAAAAATTGTAAAAAATCAATTAAATATTATCATGATAAAAAGTATATTGCTTCCATGATAATAAATTTTATTAGTGATGTTAGGTAATTTAATTTTTCGAAAAGTACACGCTAAAGATATAGAGATAATATTAAGATTATTTAAAATTGTATTTAAAAAAAATATTTCTGAAGAATTTTATAATTGGCGCTATTATGATAAGGGTTACAACTCTTTTGTAGCACTAATAGAGGGAAAAATTATTGGTCATATTGGCTTTGTAAAGTACAAAATAAATAATCTAAATTATATCTTTTCACGACATTCAACATTTATTATTCCTAAATTTCAAAGAAAAGGTGTTTATTATAAATTACTTAAATATTCTTTTTCAAAGCTAAAAAGAAAATCAAATTTCGTAGTAGCATGGCCTAACTCAATGAATTTGGCATCTAGTAAAGATCATAATAATTTTAAAGTTATTAATACTTATAGATTGCTATATAAAAAAAATTATAAAAAAAAAAAAGATTATTTGTTTAATGAAATTTCAGAGAAATATCTTAAAACACTCAAGTTTAACCAAAAAAATCATCTTTTTTTTAGAGATAAAAAATTTTTAAATTGGAGGTATAAAACTTATCCTAAAGATAAATTTTTTTTTTTAGATAAAAAAAATTTAAAAAATTTTATTTTTCAAAAAAAAGTTTTTGATAATAAATCGTATTTTTTAATTATTGACTATTATGGAAATCATTCAAAATACGAAGACAATATTAAGTTAGTTCTAAAATTTTTATTAAAGAACAAAATAAATTTTCAAGTATTAGTTCCTAACAGTAGTAGAAAATTAAATTTTTTTTTAAAAAAAGAAAAAATTAAAAGTGATATGAATAAATTTTATGTTGGTTTGTATAAAATTGGTAATAAGCTTAATTTACAAAAAATAATTGAAAGAAAAATAAAATATGAAATTAAAATTGTGGACACAGATGTCTTTATTAAGACTTTTTGATATTTTTTTTTCGTTAACATTATTATTAATTTTATTTCCAGTTTTTTTAATAATATCTTTATGTATTTTGATTGAAGGTCCTACCATTTTTTATATAAGTAACAGAGTTGGAAAAAATGGTGTCATTTTTAAAATGTACAAATTTAGATCTATGAAGCCTTTATCAAAAAAAAAACTTAAAGACTCCGAGAGATTATATAAATTTGGAATTTTTTTAAGAAGGACCAGCTTAGATGAGCTTCCTCAGTTATTAAATGTCTTAATTGGTCAAATGTCTTTAGTGGGTCCTAGATCACTTCCAGTAGAAATAGAAAAAAATATTCCAAAAAAATATTTAAATTTTAGAAGATCAATTAAACCTGGTATTACTGGATTATCCCAAATTAATTATTCTGGCAAAAAAAGAAGTTTATTAAAAAAAATTGTACTTGATATTAAGTATATAAAAAATATATCAATCTTTAATTATTTTAAAATATTATTTATAACTTTTTTTGTGATATTAAAGAGATATAAAAATAATAAAAAAGGACTTTCATTATAATTTATGCCAAAAAAAAATTTTTTAATTATTGCACCACATGCTGATGATGAAGTTTTAGGCTGTGGAGGTACTATTTCCAAATATTCAAAAATGGGTTATGGAATCTATATTGCCATTCTCACTAATGCGCATCTTGGTGCCTCTGAAATTTTTTCAAAAAAACAAATCAAAAATATAAGAAGAGAAAGTGTATCTGCTAACAAAATACTTAAAGTTAACAATTTAACTTTTCATGAATTACCCGCACCTAGTCTTGATCAATATCCTATGTACAAAATTGCTAACTTAATTTCAGTAATAATTAACAAAATCAAGCCAGAAACTGTTTTTATACCTTCCGAAAAAGATATTCATATTGATCATAAAATTATAAATCATGCATCAATGGTTGCACTAAGACCAATAAATAAACATATAGTAAATCGTATCTTAGCCTACGAAACTTTATCAGAAACACATTGGAGTGAAAATATTAATAGTTCGTTTTCACCTAATCATTTTGAAAAACTGGATGTTAAAGACATTACATTAAAAAAAAAATCATTTTTAAAATATAAATCTCAAGTAAAAAATTTTCCACACCCTAGATCACTTAAAGGAATTGATGTGTTAGCTAATTTTAGAGGCATGAATATAGGAGCACAATATGCGGAGTCTTTCGAAATAAAAAGAGATATAAGTTAAAAGACATGGCAAAAAAATATTGATGAAAATTATCGTTACTGGAACTGCAGGTTTTATTGGTAGCGCATTAGCGTTACGATTATTGGATCGTGGAGATACCGTTATAGGTATTGATAATCATAATGAATATTATGATCCTGCAATTAAAGAAGCTAGAGTTGATAGACAAATAAAATACTCAAATTATACTCATTGTCGAGTTGATATAAGTGACCAAAAAAATTTGGGTGAAGTTTTTAAAAAATATAAACCTCAAAGAGTAGTTAATCTTGCAGCGCAGGCAGGAGTGCGTTATTCAATGGAGAATCCAATGGCTTACATTAATAGCAATATTGTTGGTTTTGCCAATATTCTAGAAAATTGTCAAAATTGTAATGTAGATCATTTAGTCTATGCTAGCACTTCAAGTGTATATGGTGCAAATACTAAAGTACCATTTTCAGAACATGATACAGCAAACCATCCTTTGTCCCTTTATGCTGCCTCTAAAAAATCTAATGAGTTAATGGCACACTCATATAGTCACCTATATCAGCTACCTACAACAGGGCTTAGATTTTTTACTGTATATGGTCCATGGGGAAGACCAGACATGGCACTTTTTAAATTTACTAAAGCTATAATTGAGGAAAAAGCTATAAACATATTTAATTTTGGAAAACATACTAGAGATTTTACTTATATTGATGATATTGTAGAGGGAGTAATTAGATCATTAGATCATCCACCAATTTCTAATTCCAACTGGTTGAGTGATAGTCCCGACCCAGCCTCCAGTAAAGACCCTTGGAGAATTTATAATATTGGTAACAATCAACCTGTTAAACTCATGGATTATATTGATGCACTGGAAAAAATATTAGGAAAAAAGGCCAAAAAAAATTTTTTGCCATTACAACCAGGTGATGTGCCAAATACTTATGCAAACTCAAATAACTTAAAAATAAAATTTGGATACAAACCAGATACATCTGTCCTTAATGGAGTGGCTAAGTTTGTTGAATGGTATAAGCAATATTATAATTCATAATAAATGAAAAAAAATAACCTTAAATTAGCGGTAATTGGACTTGGCTATGTAGGATTACCTTTAGCTATTGAATTTTCAAAAAAAAGATCAGTTATTGGATTTGATATAAAATCAAAAAGAATTGAGGAGTTAAAATCAGGTATAGATAAAACATTAGAGATAAAAAAAAAAGAATTAAAAAAAGCAAAAAGATTATTTCTTACTGCAAATAAAGAACATCTTAAGTCTGCAAATTGCTACATAATATCTGTTCCTACACCAATTAATGATTATAAAAAACCAGATTTAAGTTTATTGCTATCAGCAAGCAAAATTGTGGGTAAATTTCTAAATCATGGAGATATTGTAATCTATGAATCTACTGTTTATCCAGGTTGCACGGAAGATGACTGTGTTCCTATATTAGAAAAATTCTCAGGATTAAAATTTAATACTGAATTTTATTGTGGTTATAGTCCAGAAAGAATTAATCCAGGAGATAAAAAGCATAAAATTTCTAATATCAAAAAAATAGTATCTGGCTCAACACCAAAAATAACAAACATAATTAATAATTTGTATAAAGAGATAGTTATTGTTGGAACCTTCAAGGCTAAAAGTATTAAAGTTGCCGAGGCAGCTAAAGTAATTGAAAATACTCAAAGAGATTTAAACATAGCTTTAATTAATGAACTATCAATATTATTTAATAAAATGAATATTGATACAGAAGAAGTATTAAATGCAGCAGGAAGTAAATGGAATTTTTTACCCTTTTGGCCTGGTTTAGTCGGAGGACATTGTATCGGTGTTGATCCATATTATCTTACTCACAAGGCCTCAAGTGTTAATTATAAACCAAAAATTATTTTAGCTGGAAGAGAGCTTAATGATAATATGGGTATTTATGTAGCAACTCAATTTATGAAAGGTTTAAATAAAAAATTAATCAAAATTAAAGGGGCTAAAGTTCTAATTATGGGATTGACATTTAAAGAGAATTGTCCAGATCTGCGGAACTCTGGAATTGACAGTGTTATAAGGGAGTTAAAACGAAATCATTGTAATTTGGATCTTTATGATCCGTGGACTGATAAAAATGAAGTTAAAAACTTATATGGTAAATATCCTTTGGCTTCATTACACAAAAACAGTTATGATGGAATAATAATATCAGTAGCTCATGATAAATTTAAATCTATGGGAATTAAAAAAATTACTAAATTAGGTAAAAAAAATCATATTATTTATGATTTGAAATATGTTTTTCCTTTAGAAGAGGTAGATTTAAGATTATGAAATTAATTATGTTGAAAAAATTTAATTTAGCCAGATGTTAAAGATTGGTTTATTTGGTGCAGGGGGACATTCGAAAGTAGTTTATGAATGTATAAAATCAACTACAAAATGTAATATTGATTTTTTTGATGATAAAAAAAAATATATTAAAATTGGAAAAAAAAGAGTTAAAATTAAAGGTAATTTTAATCATTTAGTTAAAAATAAGAAATTATATAAAAATTTATTCATATCTATAGGTGATAATAAATTTCGTAAAAAATATTTTAATAAAATTAAAAATAAAACAAATTTTTTTGCACCCATTCATCAGAGCTCAATAATATCACCAACTGCAGCTATTAAAGAAGGGACCATAATTATGGCAAATAGCGTGATTCAGTCTGATAGTAAAATTGGCAAAAATTGCATTATTAATACGTCTGTTTCAATAGATCATGATTGTGAAATAAAAGCTCATACACATATATGCCCAGGTGTAAATATTGCCGGAGGTGTAAAAATAGGTGAAAGTTGCTGGATTGGAATTGGTACAAAAATTATAGAAAATATTAAAATTGGTAACAATGTACTAATAGCAGCTGGCTCTGTTGTAACTAAAAATATTAAATCAAATTCATTTGTGATGGGGGTGCCAGCTAAAAATGCAAAATAATACTTGGCCCAATTACTCTACAAAAGAGATAAAGAGTGTCGTAAATGTTATTAAGAGTGGAAAAGTAAATTATGTAAATGGAAATATAGGTAAAAAATTTGAATATTTGTTTTCTAAATGGGTTAAAAGAAAATATTCAGTAGCTCTTACCAATGGAACAGTGGCCCTAGAGCTTGCAATTAAATCACTTAAATTACCAAAAAATTCAGAAATAATGGTAACAGCACGAAGCTTTTTTTCATCCGCATCAACAATAGTAAGGAGTGGATATATACCAAGGTTTATTGATGTAGATTTATTTACTCAGAATATTTTAGTAGAAGATATTTTGAAAAAAATAAATTCAAAAACAAAAGCAATAATTTGTGTGCACCTAGCAGGAAATCCTTGTGAGATGAAAAAAATAGTTGGAGTTGCAAAACAATATAAATTAAAGATTATTGAAGACTGTGCACAAGCTCATGGTGCTGAAATTGACAAAAAAAAAGCTGGTTCTTTTGGAGATGTGGCTACCTGGTCGTTTTGTAATGATAAAATTATTTCAACTCTTGGTGAGGGTGGAATGATTTCTACAAATAATAAAAAAATATATGAATATATAAATTCATATAAAGATCATGGATTAAGCCCTGATAAAACAAAAAATATAAAGCAGCAATTTATCTATAATAAGTATTTTTTCGGTTCAAATTATAGATTAACTGAAGCTCAGTCATCAGTCGGAATATATCAATTGATGCATATTGGACAAAATTTAAAAAAAAGAAGATACATTGCTAGTGAGTATAAAAAAGTTTTTAAAAAATTTGATAATTATTTTTATTTTTATCAACCAAAATTAAATATTAAACCTGCTTGGTATAGATTTTATTTTTTTTTGAGAAGAGATGTAAGAAATTATAAAAAATTAAGAAATAAAATTGTTCAAGAATTAAAAAAAAAAAGAATTATTTGTAACTATGGATCTTGCCCTGAAATTTATTTAGAAAAAGCATTTAAAAATTCTAAATTTAAATTAAAAAAAAGACTAAAAAATAGCAAGATATTAGGTGAGACTAGCATTGCTTTAGACATTAATCATACACTAACAAAAAAACAAGTTCTTCTTAATTCTAAAAAAATTTATACAACAATCAAAAAACTAACAAACTCATTTTATGGCAAATAGCTTATCTTTAGTAATATTAGCAGGAGGAGAAGGTAGTAGATTAAAAAAAATAATTGGAAAAAAACAAAAGTGTGTAACTAAAATTAATAATAAGCCTTTTTTACAATATATTTTAAATCTATATTCAAAATATAATTTTAAAAAAATTTATATATTAGTGGGCAAAGGATCCAAGGAAGTAATATCATTATATCACAATAAAGAAATTAATTTTGTTAAAGTTGAGTGCTTAATTGAAAAAAAACTATTGGGAACAGCAGGTGCCCTATATAAACTAAGAAATAAAGTGGAAGATTTTATGCTAGTTAATGGTGACAGCATACTAGATATTCATATAGACACTTTCTTGCCACTTGAAAAAAATTTCATATGTAAAATGTCATTAATTAAAAATACAAATTATTTCGACAATAATAAATTATCTAAATTACAATTAAAAAAAAAAATTGTTGTAAGTGATATTTTTTCAAAGCCATATATGAATGGTGGAGTTTATTTATTTAATAAAAAAATTTTTAAATATATTAAAAATAAAAAGAGTTCTTTAGAAGAAGATGTTTTGCCAAATTTAATTAAGAAAAAAAAAATTACTGGAAAAATTTATAGGGATAATTTTTTCTTAGATATTGGAACCAAAGAAAATTTTTTTAAATCAGATAAAATATTAAATAATCACTTTAAGAGACCTGTGGCATTTCTAGATAGAGATGGTGTGATAAATCATGATTATGGCTACGTATCAAAGTTTAATAATTTTAAATTTAAAAAAGGTGTTATTCAAGGTTTAAATTTTTTAATAAAAAAAAATTATTATATATTTTTAGTAACTAACCAAGCAGGAATTGCAAAAAAAAAATTTACTCTTGATCAATTTAAGTCTCTGCAAATAAAAATTAAACAATATTTGAGCAAAAAAAAAATTTTTTTTGACTCTGTCAGTTTTTGCCCACACCATAGTAAGGGTAAAGTAAAAAAATTTAAAAAAAATTGTCAATATAGAAAACCTAATAATGGCATGATTAAAGCTCTCTTTCAAAAGTGGGATATTGATTTAATTAATAGTTTTTTTATTGGAGATAAATATTCTGATGAATTGTGTGCTAAAAAATCAAATATAAATTTTTTTTATGCAGAAGAAAATTTTAACTATCAAGTTAAGAAAATTCATACTAAATATTATAATTATGAAAATAAATAAATTTGAGGAAATTTTTAAAAGTCATTTAAACTCAAACATCGAATTAACCAAAAAAACTTTTTTAAATTATAGCAAGGTTTTTAAAATCTTTAATTTCTTGCACAAAAAAATTAAAAGAAAAAAAAAAATATTTGTTTATGGTAATGGTGGATCTTTTGCTGACGCTTCTCATTTTGTATCTGAGTTAACTGCAACTTATAAAAAAAAAAATAGAGTGGGCTTACCCTTTTTACTACTTTCATCTAATTTATCTTCACTCACTGCTTGGTCAAATGATATGGATTTTACCTCTTATATTGAAAGAGAAGTTGAAAGTATAATTAATTCTGGAGATGTTTTGATACTTATTTCTACTAGCGGAGGTAATCTAAAAACTAAACAGTCAATTAATTTGTTGAAAGCTGCTCGTGCGGCTAATAAAAAAAACATATACGTTATTGGCTTCATTGGCAATAACGGGGGTGATTTAAAAAAATATTGTAATTTAAGTTATATTGTAGACTCTAAAAATACTCCAAGTATTCAAGAAAATCAAAAATTGATATTTCATATTATCTGTGAAATGTTTGATGATGTTTATTAAATTTAAGTTTATTTGATGAAAATAAGATAAAAAATATTTTTACACATTTCCATGAAAATTATTTCTTAAAGTTGTATAGCCTTTTAATAATTCTTTAATTCCATCATCCAAACTAAAATTTGGTTTAAAGCCAGTGCTTTCAATTTTTTTATTTGAAACAATGTAGTTTCTTTGATCTTCATCTTTAGCAAATTGTTCTTCAAAATATACAAAGTCTGGTACATATTTTTTAATTTTTTCACATAATTCATATTTTGAAATATTTGCATTTGAAAGACCAACATTATAAATATTACTTTGCATCTGATCAAAATTTTTTATTCCATGAATAAAAGCTCTTGCAACATCTTTGATGTGTATATAATTTCTTTTAAATTTACTCTCAAATAATACAAGATATTTATCTCTATGAGCCCTGTATACAAAATCATTTACCAATAAATCCAATCTCATTCTTGGTGAAAATCCAAATACTGTTGCCAGACGAAAACTTATATATTTTTCTCTTTTCATAAGTTCGTTTTCTATTTTCACTTTATCAACTGCATATGATGATATTGGGTTTAATGGTGAATTTTCATCACATAGATTATCTTTATCACCTGTTCCATATGCGCTATTAGTTGTTGGCATAATAACTAATTGTTCTTTCGATAATACTTCAAGCATATCAATTATAGAGTCGTGATTTGTTGTTTTAGAACCAACAGGATCTCTTTTGCACAATGGAGCACCCACTAAGGATGCTAATGGTAATATAATATCAAATTTTGAATAAATATGTTTCATAGAGCTTTTAACTCTTACATCTTGGTTAATTATGTTGAATTTATCATTTACGTATAGTTGGTTTAAACTTGATTGATTGAACATAAAGTTATCAACTACAGTAACCTCATATCCCTCTACTAATAATTCTGGAACTAAAATTGAACCAAGATAACCAGCTCCACCAGTAACAAGTATTTTAAGATTCATATTTTTTATGATTCATTTATTATTTTACAAATAAAGTCTATACTTTTCTTATCAAGTTCTGGATAATTTCCAATATAAAAACCAAAAAAATGAATATGTTCAGTCACAGGATATTTACGTGCTTCATTTTTTCTTTGCAATGCTTTTATATAAGGTTGTCGCAGTTGGTTTCCGCCACCAACACTTCCTCTTCTAAATTCAATTTTATTTTTTGTTAAATTGCTCATTAGTCTATTTGCAAAATTTGTATCTTTTTTTTTCATTATTAAATTAAATGCATAATTACTTGATCCTGATAAATTAAAATCAGTATAAAATTTTGACTTATCAATTTTATTTAAGAAATAAACATGATTTTGATTCCTTTTTTTTATATTGGAATCAAGTCTTTTTAACTGATTGATGCCTAGTATTGCTCCAAGTTCATTATTTCTAACATTGTATCCAGGTAGTGCAAAAATAAATTGTTCATTTAAATCCTTATGATTTTTAAAATAATTTTTTTTTAAAGAATCTTCACTTATCTCTCTTACCAAACCATGAGATCTTAACATTCTTGCTTTTTCATAAACTAATTTATTGTTAGTTGAGATCATTCCACCCTCTATAGTACTCATGTGATGGGCATAATAAAAAGAAAAATTAGATATATATCCATAAGAGCCTAATTTTTTATTTTTAAAAGAAGCACCATGTGACTCACAAACATCTTCAATCAAATATATCTTTTTTTTTTTTAATACCTTTAAAATTTTATCACTTAATCCATTAAATCCTTGAGCATGGGTTAAAAAAACAGCTTTAGTTTTTTTATTAATATTTTTTAATATATCCATTTCATTCATTGATAAATTCTTAAAATTAATATCAACAAATCGCGGGGTAAATCCATAATGAATTAATGAAACAATATCAGAAACCCACGTGAATGTTGGAACAATTATCTCTCCTCCTTTAGGAAACTCTGTTTTTAAAATTCCAATAGAAAGTAAATTTGCTGAAGATCCAGAGTTTACAAAAACACTATACTTAACACCTAGCCACTCAGACCATTTTTTTTCAAATATTTTTACATTTTTACTTTGTGTTAGAATTGGATCTTCTTGTTGTAAAAACTTGATTAAATGATCTAAGTCAGATCTCAAAATATTATTTTTCATTAAAGGATATTTCATATCTAAAATAAATTAGTTTTATATTCTTAGTATATAAAATTTTCTAATATACAATTAAATTATGTAGCTTAAATTCTAACTAGAATTATTAATAATAACTGAACCATTATTTTCAAATTTAAACTGACTAATATGTAATTTTTTATTTTGCTTTATAAAATTAGGCAGTTTTCTTTTAGGTATATAAAATAAAAAAAAACCACCAGCTCCCGCACCAAGCAATTTACCCCCTAAAGCACCAGAATTTATTGCGTTATCATAAAACTCATTAAGCTTTGGGCTTGAGACTTGGTTATGTAGTTTTTTTTTCATTTTCCAACTTATGTCTAATAATTTACCAAATTCATCAAGTTTATTTTTTTTTAGTAAATTTATACCTTCGTTTACTAAATCATAATTAGTGTTCATTAAATCTTTATATGAACTGAAAGATAGTTTTTTTATATACTTTTTTGCAATATTATTTGAGATTCTCTGAACACCGCTGTAACACAAAAATAAGTTATTATTAAGATTCTTTAAAACATTATTATTAATATTTAGTTTAGAAACTTCAAATTCATTATTTTTAAAATTTATTAAATTTAATCCACCATAAGAGCATGCTACTTGATCTTGTAAGCCAACATTTTCTTTTAGAACTTCTCTTTCGATGAAAATTGCTTTTTCTGCAAGTTGCTTTTTAGTTATCTTCTTTTTTTTTAAAGCATATAAGCAATTCAATAATCCAACAGTGAATGATGAGCTTGATCCTACGCCGCTTCTTGCAGGAAGATCACCATTATATATTAATTCACATCCAGGTTTTATCTTAAAATATTTTAAACATTCTCTAACAGAAGGATGTTCGATTTGAGAAATTTTATTTTTATTTTCTATTTTTCTATAGGTAATAATATATTTTTGATGGAAAAGTGATGATTTTATGTTTAAGGAAATATAAATATATTTATTTATTGTTGTTGATAATACAGCTCCTTTATTTTCTTTAAGCCATTCTGGATAATCCGTACCTCCACCAAAAAAAGAAATTCTTAATGGAGTTTTTGAAATTATCATATGCTTACAATACAATTTAATATTAATAATTATAAATAGAATATAAAAAATTTTTTATTAAAATCTAATTATATTATTTTTATAAAATTTGATATATTCGTATACAGTGAAATTAAATTATCGTCCAGAAATTGATGGTTTACGAGCTATTGCAGTCGTTGCTGTAATTTTATATCATACTCAATTTGATATATCTGGTTATGAAATATTTCAAGGTGGCTTTATTGGAGTCGATATATTTTTTGTAATTTCAGGTTATTTGATTGCCTCAATTATAATAAAAGAATTAAATATATCTGGTACTTTTTCATTTAAAAATTTTTACGCAAGAAGGATTAGAAGAATTTTACCAGCTTTAATTGCTGTAATGTTTATATCCTTTCCTTTTGCATGGTTTTATCTATTGCCTAATAATTTTGTAGATTACTCAAAATCTATTCTTTATTCATTAGGGTTTAGTTCTAATTATTACTTTTGGTCTTTAGGAAGGACCTACGAAGATATTAATTCGTTAATAAAACCATTTCTTCATACTTGGTCTTTATCTGTAGAAGAACAATTTTACATTATATTTCCTATAGTTTTGCTTATAATTTTTAAATATTGTAAAAATTATTTAGCTCCAATATTGATTATAAGTTTATTTTTAAGTCTAATAATTGCAGACTTTGGAAGTAGAAACTATCCAGGTTCAACTTTTTATTTTTTGCCAACCAGATCATGGGAATTATTGGCTGGTTCTATTTTGGCTTTTTTTGAAATTAAATTGGGACATAGAAGTCGTAATAATATTCTAAATCTAGTATTACCATGTTTTGGATTAATACTAATTATTCATTCAATAATTTTTTTTTATGACCAAATGTTTCATCCTTCATTCTATACTCTCTCTCCAGTTGTAGGAGTATGTTTAATTATTTGGTTTTCAGATTCAAAAGAAATTACAACAAAATTACTTTCATCAAAATTATTTATTGGTGTTGGATTAATATCTTACTCATTATATTTATGGCATTACCCTATTTTAGCTTTTGATAGAATTACTGGATTTTCAGAAGGGAGTATATTTTCAAAAATATTAGTAGGATTAATGATATTAATTTTTTCAATAATTTCTTTTTATATTATTGAAAAACCAGCTCGAAATAAAAAACATAATTTTAAAAAAATTGCAGGTTTAATAATATCAATTTCACTTATTTTAATAATTGTAAATTTAGTTGTAGTTTTAAATAAAGGTTTTAAAGAAAGATTACCCAATATCATAATTTCAAATTTATTTGAATTTAATTTTAGTAAATATGATAACTTAAAAATTAATAACTTAGGCGACAAAAAAGTTTATTTGATTGGTGACAGTCAAATGGAAAATTTGAAAATTAATCTTAAAGAAAGACTTTTAAAAGATGATTATGTACTCAAGGAATCTATTGTTCCTGAGTGCATTTATTTCCCAGGTTTTAATAGAGTGAGAATTAAAACAAATAAAAAAACTAAATTATGTAATAATGAATATTTCACAGAATTAGAAAAAAATTTAGAAAACAATGACAATTCAATATTAATTTTTGGTGGAAGATTTCCATTATATTTTAATAAAAGTTTTTTTGATAACAAAGAGGGAGGAGTTGAAGATGATAATTATTGGAATTATAAATTTGTATCTGTAGGAAAATTTAAGAATATTCAAGAATCATTTAAAGATTCTTTAATTAAGTTGTCAAAAAAAAATAAGATTATTTTAATTTATCCAATTCCAGAAGTCGGATGGCATATTCCTCAAAAAATATTTAATCAGAGCTCAAAAGAATTGATATCTACATCATACAAAGTTTATCAAGAAAGATCAAAATCTAGCTTTAAATTATTAAATTCAATAAAAGGAAAAAATATTTTTAGGATATATCCACATAAAGTTTTTTGTAATACAATTATTGAGAATAGATGTTTAACACATGACGATAAAGATATTTTTTATACAGATAGCAATCATCCTTCTATAAAAGGGTCAGTAATGATAAATAATCTAATTGTTCAAAAAATAAAAGAGATTAAATAATACGATAATGAATATTCTTATAACTGGTGGAGCTGGATATATAGGTTCAGCAACAAGTTATCTACTTATAAAAAAAAAACATAATCCAATTATAATTGATAAGCTAATTTATAAAAAAGAAAATATATTAATAAAGAATAGTATTTTTTTTAAATCAGATATTTCAAATATAAAATTAATTAAAAATATCATTAAAAAATATAATATTAAGTCAGTTATTCACTTTGCTGCTTATAAAGATGTTGAGGAGTCAATTTTAAATTCAAAAAAATATCATTATAATAACTATATTGTTTCTAAGAAATTTATTAATTGTTGTAAAGAAAATGGTGTCAATAATTTTATTTTTTCTTCATCTGCAGCAGTTTATGGAAATATAAAAAAAAATAAAAAAGTCTCAGAGAATTTAAATTTAAAACCAATAAGTCCTTACGGTTTAACAAAGAAAAAAATTGAAGAATATCTGTTAAAAATTTCTAATAAGAATTTTAAATTTTTTTCATTAAGATATTTTAATGTTTTGGGAGCTGATAAAAAATTGAAATATGGCCCGATTGGATTAAATATGAATAGCTTTTCCAACAATTTATATAAGTCTATTTTAACAGGTAAACAATTTAAAATATATGGCAAAAATCATAAAACTAAAGATGGAACACCCGTAAGAGACTTTATTCATGTAGATGACTTGGCTGATATTCATTATAGATCACTTATGTATCTTAAAAAATTTAAAAAAAATCAAATCTGCAATTGTGGATATGGAAAGGGTTTCTCTATTTTACAAGTTGTTAAAATTCTCTTAAAAAAAAAAGAAATGGTTATTAATTTTTCTTTTAGCAAAAAAAGATCTGGAGACATAAGCTATATGGTAGCAAATATAAAAAAGTTAAATAAAATTTTAAATTGGAAACCTAAAAATTCTAGTTTACAAAAAATGATTCATTCAGAATTTAGATGGAAAAAAAGATTTTTAAAATGAGGGCATTAATCTTTTTAAAAAATAATATTAATAGACAATCATTATATCTTTTATTTTTTATTCTTTTATTTAAGATTATTTTTGGATTTTACTTGGAAAGTTTTAACCCTGATTTTTTTATCACACCAGATACATTTAGATATATAGATGCTGCTAGAGAAATTTGTAACACTGGCAAATTTAACGATATTAACAAAATGCCGGAAACCTTAAGAACACCTGGATTATCAATACTTTTATTGCCAGCTGTTTGCTTTGATATGAATTTGAAAATTTATATTATTTTTTTAAATTCTATATCAATTTTATTGGCTGCATATTTTACTTTTAAGATAATTAGATTGATTAATATTAAGATAAATTTTTTGTTTGTTTTCTTAATTTTTTTATTTGATCCAACACTTTTTAGATATAATTATAATATACTATCAGATATTGTTTTCTTATTTTGGTTCACACTAGCGATTTATTTTTTTATCAAAGGGATAAAGAATACTAATTTTTATTTTTTTTTCTTAGGATTTGTAATATTTACTTTGAGCTCTTTTATCAGGCCAATTACATTTTATTTGCCTTATTTCTTAATAATATGTTTTATTTTAATTTACTCTCTTAATTCATCTTTTAGGTCAAAGTTTAAATTTTCGTTACTTTTAATTAGTCTTTTGGGTTTAATAGTTCATTCTTTTCTAACTCAGCTTTGGATTGATAGAAATTACAAATTGACTGGATTAAGAGAATTTTCTTTTATACAGAGCATGAATAGTTATTACTATCTTTCAGCAGGAATAGTTGCAAAAAATCAAAAAAAGAATTTTGAGGAAGTTAAGAAAGATTTTTTAATTAAGACAAAAAATTTTTCGGACCCGAAATTAGCAGAATATTCCAAAACTGAATTAAAAAATAATATAATAAGATATCCTATTGAGACTATTTTAGTAGGTCTTGAAGGAGCTATGATGACATTTTTTACACCAGGTACAGGGCAATATGCAAAAATGTTAAATATTAGTCAAAATAATTATAAAATTGCAGAAACTATTTTTAATTTTATAGGTTTTATTTGGATATTGATAATGAGTTTATTAACTATTTTTGGGGTTGTAAAAATAAATAAAAATATTTTATTTATAAGTTTAACGTTAATTTTTGTATATCTTGTATTAGTTTCTTCAGGGCCCGGATCATATTCTAGGTTTAGAATACCATTTATTCCAATAATTGTAGTATTTATCGCTTGTGGTTTTGAAAATTTATTGAAGTTAATAAAAAACTCAAGATAGGTGTTTCTTTATCTAATTTAAAAAAATTTATAATTAAATTATATAGAACCTTATAAGATAGATATAATAAAAGTTTGTTATCTGTTGAAGACAAGAGTATTAAAGTTATTAATTTTAATTAAAAAACTTATATTAAGGTTTAACATTTAATTTATGAATTTTACCTCTAAAGAAGAAAAATTTATTTTTTATGTTTTTCCAATAATATTATTTTCATTAATACCTTTTTTTTTAATTACAGGTCCTTTCCTGAGTGATTTATCAGTTTCAATAATAAGCTTATTATTCTTAGTTTACTGTTTAAGAAAAAAAAATTTTTTATATTTTAAAAACAAATATTTTTATTTTTTTTTATTTTTTTGGATTTATTTAATAGTAAATACTTTTATTAACAATTTTAACTTAGATAGCTTAAAAATTTCTTTTTTTTATTTTAGATATGGTGTTTTTGTGATTGCAATTGCTACTTTTTTAAATGTAGATAGTAAGTTTATAAAATACTTTTTTTTTAGTATTTTTATTTGCTTTTCAGTTTTAATTATCGATGGGTTTTATCAATATTTTTTTCAAAAAAATATTTTAGGTTGGCAGGGATCAGATCGTATATCTAGTTTTTTTGGAGATGAAAATATTTTAGGAAGTTACCTTAGTAGATTGTGGCCAATTTTTTTTGGACTTTCTATATTTATATTTAAACAAAAAAATAAGTTATATTATATATTTTTATTTGTATTTATATTATCAGAAGCTTTGATTTTTTTAAGTGGAGATCGAACTGCTTTTTTTTACATTAATCTATCAGCTATTTTTGTTATTCTGTTTTCTCAAAAGTTACTTAAATTAAGACTTATCACATTACTATCAAGCTTATTATTACTTGTAATTATTAGTTTTTTTAACCCCACAGCCAAAGAAAGAGTAGTAGATCTAACTTTAAGTCAAATGAATTTAGTTCAAGAAAAAATAGATGGCAATGATCAAAGAGATTATAATGATCAAAAAGATCAAAAAGATGAAAAAGATCAAAAAATTTATATTTTTACTAAAGCTCATCATGAACTTTATGTTTCAGCGTATAAAATTTTTTTAGATAATATAATTTTTGGCGTAGGTGTTAAAAATTTTAGAAATATTTGCAAGGATCAAAGATATTATGTAGACAATAAAGAAGTTTGTAATACTCATCCTCATAATACTTATGTTCAAATATTAACTGAGTTAGGAATAGTTGGTTTAATGTTTTTATTATTTTCTCTTTTTTATTTTTGTCTATTTATTTTCAAACATTTATTTTTAAAATTTAGAGGCAAATATTACTTTAATGATTTTGAAATTTGTTTACTTTCAGGTATTGTAATATATCTTTGGCCATTTGTTCCAACAGGAAATGTATTCAGTAATTGGTTAAATATTTCAATGATAATAAATTTACCATTTCTTGTTTGGAGTAGAAAGGTGATTAAATTTAGAAATTAAATTAATTTTTTTGATCAGAAAATAAATCTGTTTATAGTGAAATAAAAACTATTTTAATTTTTACAAAGATATTATAGTTATATTTAATGAACAAACTAAGTATAATTATTCCCTGCTATAATGAGCAAGACACAATTGCATTAATTATAGACCGTATATTAGAAAATAAACAATTTGATTATGAAATTATTGTAGTTGATGATTTTTCAACTGATAAGTCCAGAAATATTTTACAAGAAAAGTTAAATGACAAAATAAATCATTTAATATTAAATGAAAAAAACTATGGAAAAGGATATTGCATTAGACAAGGAATAAATCACGCCACAAGTAATATTGTATTAATTCAAGATGCAGATCTTGAATATGACCCTCAAGAGTATGGAAAAATACTTAATCCAATTATCAATAATAATGCAGATGTAGTTTTTGGTTCACGATTCAGAGGATCAACCGAAACTAGAGTTTTATATTTTTGGCATAGTTTAGGTAATGCTTTTTTAACATTGATTTCAAATATTTTTACAGATTTAAATTTAACTGATATGGAATGTTGTTATAAAGCTTTTAGACTAGAAATTTTAAAAGATATCGATTTAAAAGAAAATCGTTTTGGATTTGAGCCTGAAATCACTGCAAAAATATCAAAAAAAAATTTGAGAATATTTGAAGTTGGAGTAAGTTATAATGGTAGAAAATATTCTGAGGGTAAAAAAATTGGTTGGAAAGACGGATTTAGTGCTATTAGGTGTATTTTAAAGTATAATTTAATGTGAAATGTTTAAAGCAAGAGTTATAATATTTTTTATACTTGCTTTTATCAGTCATCAAAGACCAATTATTTAAAATTATTCTTATTTAATTATATTAACTATCAGTTTTTTATTTATTATTAAAAAAACAAAGTTATTAGAGTTAAATTGATTGATTTTTATACTTTACTAATCAAATTTTTTTAAGTAGAAGATGCTGCCTGGTGATTATTGCGAAAGTGTAATACCCGATCCCATTCCGAACTCGGCAGTCAAGCCTTTCAGCGCCAATGGTACTTTGTCTTAAGACACGGAAGAGTAGGACATTGCCAGGCATATCTAAATGAAAAATATCATAATTGTTACTGGTGGAGCTGGATTTATTGGTTCTAATTTAATTAAAAACCTTTTAAAAAAAACAAATAAAAAAATTATAAGTCTAGACAACTATTCATCAGGAAATAAAAAAAATCATATTAAAAACAACAGAGTTAAATACGTAAGATCAGATACTAGTGATATTTTTAAAGATTTAAAAAATTTAACAAAACAAATTCATTCGATTTTTCATTTTGGGGAATTTGCAAGAATATATCAAAGTTTTAAAAAATTTGATGAATGTTTTAAATCAAATTCAATTGGCTCAAACGCTGTTTTTAAATTTTGTCTTAATCATAATATTAAACTTATTTACTCAGCAACTTCAGCATCACTTGGTAATAAAGGAAACGATAAAAACCTTTCTCCATATGCTTTTACAAAATCTAAAAATCTAGAATTATTAGAAAACTTAAGAAAATGGTTTAATTTTAAATTTGAAGTTATTTATTTTTATAATGTGTATGGACCTGGTCAAATCAAAGTAGGTGATATGGCAACTGTAGTTGGAATTTTTGAAGATCAATATAAAAAAAGTAAACCCTTAACCATTGTAAAACCTGGAACTCAGACAAGACGATTTACTCATATTGATGATACTATAAATACTTGTATTGAAGCATGGAGGAAAAACAAATGTGTTCATTATAGTATAAGTCATAAAAAATCTTATTCTATCAAAGAACTTGCTAAAATGTTTAAAACTAAAATTATTTATTTAAAACCTAGATCAGGTGAGCGATATGCGTCAGCATTAACAAAAATATCAAATAATCGTGTAATAATTAATAAATATGGAAAAATAGATTTGAAAGATTATGTAACTTCGTTTATTAAGGGTGAAAAATTATGAAAATAAAAAGCTCATTAAAGTCAATTAAAAAAAGAGACCTTAATTCTAAGTTAGTCAGAAGAAGAGGTCGTGTATACGTTATAAATAAAACTAATCCAAAGTTTAAAGCAAGACAGAAGTAATTTTTATGGATAATGAAAACCATAAAAATACATGGAATAATTTTACAAAATTTGTGTTGTGGGGAACAGTCGCAGTTATTGGTGTTTTAGTTTTAATGGCAATATTCTTACTATAAGATCAATGTATGAAAATTGCTTCTATTTTAGAAAATCAAAAAATTGAAAAAAGAATAGCAATTACTCCTGAGATTGCAAAAAAATATATATCCCTTGGTCTTGAAGTTTCATTAGCTGAAAATTATGGAAGTCATCTTGGAATTAAAGATGAAGAGTATAAAGAATTAGGAGTATCAATTTCACAAGATGAAAAAGAAATCATAACAAGTGGAGATATTATTGTTCAATTAGGTTTATTAGATGATGATAAAAGTTCTTTATTAAAAGAAAATCAAACATTTATTGGGGTGTTAAACCCTTATGACAATAAAGAGAAGATAAATGATTTAGTTAAAAAAAGTATCAATACCTTTTCACTTGAATTACTTCCAAGAATAACAAGAGCTCAATCTATGGATATACTATCCTCACAAGCAAACCTTGCGGGTTATAAAGCGGTAGTAGAGTCGTTTGCTCATTTTGAAAAAGCAATTCCAATGATGATGACTGCAGCAGGAACAATACCCGCTGCAAAAGTATTAGTGGTTGGTGCGGGGGTTGCAGGATTACAAGCAATTGCAACTGCAAAACGAATGGGTGCAATTGTATTTGCAACAGATGTTAGAATGGCTTCTAAAGAACAAGTTGAAAGTTTAGGGGGAAAATTTTTAACAGTTGAAGGTGCTGAAAATCTTGAGACCGAGGGAGGTTATGCTAAAGAAGCATCAGATGATTTTAAAAAGAAGCAAGAAGAATTATTGTCAGAAACATTAAAGAAAATTGATATTGTAATTTGCACAGCTTTAATTCCTGGAAAAAAAGCACCATTAATTATTAAAGAAGATATGATTAATAATATGAGCTCAGGTTCAATCATTTATGATCTAGCTGCCATTCAAGGTGGAAACACAGCACATACTAAAGTCGATGAAATTGTAGATAGCAATGGTGTTAAAATAATGGGAGAAAGTAATATTTTAAATAAACTTCCAACTTCAGCATCTAATTTATATGCTAAAAATGTATTTAATTTTGTGTCGAATTTATATGATAAAGAAAATAATAAGATTAATATAAATTTAGAAGACGAAATAATTGAAAAAACGTTAATAAAATAAAATTATGGAAATAGATCCTTTTATATTCAGATTAAGTATTTTTATCCTCTCAATTTTTATAGGATATTATGTAGTTTGGAGTGTAACCCCATCACTTCACACCCCTTTAATGTCTGTCACCAATGCGATTTCATCAGTGATTATTGTAGGTGCAATTATTGCAGGATTAGCAGGGAAGTCTGATACTATATTTAATACTTCAAGTATCTTTGGGTTTTTAGCAATATCACTAGCAGCCATTAATATATTTGGTGGTTTCTTAGTCACACAAAGAATGCTTGCAATGTATAAAAAAAAGAAAAAGGATAAATAATGTTATCAGCAAATTTATCTGCCATATTTTATTTAATTTCAGGAGTATTATTCATTTTAGCTTTAAGAGGACTTTCTTCACCTGAAACATCCAGACAAGGAAATTTCTTTGGTATTTTAGGAATGATTATTGCAATCACAGTTACTTTTTTATCTATTGGTAATTTTTCAACTGGATTTGTAGTTGTTTTAATCTTTCTTTTAATAGGAGGATTAATAGGTGCTTTTATTGCATATAAAATTCCAATGACTGCAATGCCAGAGTTAGTTGCTGGCTTTCATAGTCTGGTTGGGCTTGCAGCTGTATTTGTTGCAATTGCTGCTTTTTTAAATCCAGAGGCTTTTAATTTAGGATCTCCAGGTAACATTAAACTTGGAAGCTTAATTGAAATGTCAATTGGTGCAGCAGTGGGTGCTATAACCTTTTCAGGTTCAATTATTGCTTTTTTAAAACTTCAAGGAATAATGTCAGGTTCACCTATAACTTTTAAAGGACAACATCCGTTAAATGCCTTAATTTTAATTTCAATAATTGTATTAATTTATTTACTTTGCTCTACACAATCTTCTAATTTATTTTGGATATTATTGGCAGTTTCTTTTTTAATCGGTTTTTTATTAATCATTCCAATTGGTGGTGCAGATATGCCGGTAGTAATTTCAATGCTAAATTCTTATTCTGGTTGGGCGGCGGCTGGAATTGGTTTTACTCTAGAAAATACAGCTTTAATTATCACAGGTGCATTAGTAGGTTCATCTGGTGCGATTCTATCATATATAATGTGTAAGGGAATGAATAGGTCATTCTTTAATGTAATATTAGGAGGATTTGGAGCAACTGAACAAAGTGCAGGAGAAAAAAATAAAGAACAACGACCAGTTAAAAGTGGAAACGCAGATGATGCAGCATTTTTAATGAAAAATGCATCATCAGTTATAATTGTGCCTGGTTATGGGATGGCAGTAGCTCAAGCTCAGCATGCATTAAGAGAGATGGTAGATACGTTAAAGAAGAATGATATTAAAGTTTCATACGCCATACATCCCGTTGCAGGTAGAATGCCAGGTCATATGAATGTTTTATTAGCAGAAGCTAATGTTCCATATGATGAAGTATTTGAATTAGAAGAAATAAATAATGATTTTGCTAATGCGGATGTTGCATTTGTCATTGGTGCAAATGATGTAACAAATCCTGTTGCAAAAACTGATCCACAAAGTCCTATTTATGGGATGCCTGTTTTAGATGTTGAAAAATGTAAATCTGTTTTATTTGTAAAAAGAAGTCTTTCACCTGGATATGCAGGAATAGATAATGATCTATTTTATAAAGAAAATACATTAATGTTGTTTGCAGATGCAAAAAAAATGACAGAAGATATTACAAAAAATTTATAGATTTAATGAATACAAAAATTTTTTGTGATATTGCTGATTTATCTTCAATAAAAAAATTTAACAAATTTAAAATTGTAAAAGGGTTCACCACTAATCCTAGCTTAATGAGAAAAGCAGGAGCAAAAGATTATAAATCTTATTCAAAGCAAATACTAAAAATTTGTAAACACAAACCTGTTTCTCTGGAAGTTTTTGCTGATGATGAACAATCAATGATTGAGCAGGGTATAAAAATAAACAGCTGGGGTAAAAATGTATATGTTAAAGTACCTATCGTTAATTCAAAAAATAAATTTACAGGCAAGGTTATAAAAGAGTTAAACAATAAAGATATTAAACTAAATATAACAGCAGTTTATACCGCCAAACAAACAGAAAAGATTTTAAAAGTAGTCAATAAAAAAACAAAAGTAATTATTTCAATTTTTGCAGGAAGAGCAGGGGATACGGGAAAAGATCCAGTTCCAGAATTTGTAAAAAGCATAAAGTTAGCAAAAAAATTTAAGAATGTTGAGATTTTATGGGCAAGTGTAAGAGAGCCTTATAATTATTTGCAAGCTAAACAGTTGGGCTGTCACATCATAACAATTCCTCCTTCAATTATTGAAAAAATTCAAAAATTTGGAAAATCATTTGATCAGCTAACGCAAGAAACTGTCAAAGCATTTCTAGTTGATAGCAATAAATCTAATTTTAAAATTTAGTCTGGAATTGGTTGCGGGGGACGGATTTGAACCGCCGACCTTCAGGTTATGAGCCTGACGAGCTACCAGACTGCTCCACCCC